>ERZ888423.789-NODE-789-length-31369-cov-32.499872_pt1 | contig 31369 bp, 37 predicted proteins | sample MGYA00520523_ERZ888423 | MGnify/ENA primary metagenome ERZ888423 (study PRJEB32303, sample SAMEA104408611) | aquatic metagenome | biome: Brackish water; feature: Pelagic; material: water | place: Baltic Sea | collected 2014-06-08T10:24:00 | depth 30,27 m ...
CCGTGTAGTGCGCCAGCGGTGCGAGCGCGGCGAGAAACATACCGCAGCGGCGAACCGCCGCTCAGGGCCGGGTCGGTTCCCCTCGTCCGGATCGGGGAACGGCAGGCTCAACCCGATCGCGTCATTCGACCGTTTCACCTGCGCCAGGCTGGAGATGCCCATTCCTGCCTCTCGGACATGCAAAAAGCCACGACGTGCTCACCAGACCTCAAACTGTGAGAGGGCCAGACTCGTGAAATGAATGAGGGACGCGAGCGTCCGAGGTCAGAGTTTCGCGGGTTCACTGGCCGGTCGTCAGACTCTGTCGAATGTCATCCTTCCGTTCGCGCCAGATTGGCTAAACTCTAGGCGGCATTCACCGTTGAACCTTTTGCTCTTTCCGCGCGACTATTCCTTGCAAGGGTAAGGCGCGCCGATGGCTCTCAGTGACACAGACCGGGTTTATGACGCGCTGCTCGTCACGCTGGTGCGGGGCGGGGATGCGCGGGCGGCTGAGCGGCTGGCGGCCCGGTGGCAGCCGCGGCTACTGCGGGCGGCAAGGCGGATGCTGGGGGATGGCGAGGAGGCGCGCGAGGCGGTGCAGGAGGCCTGGGGCGGCATATGCCGGGGCTGGCTGCGCCTGTCTGATCCCGAGATGTTTCCGGCCTGGGCTTACGGAATCCTCAGCCGCAAATGCGCCGACCGGATACGCGGGCTGAGCGCGCGGAGAGCCCGGTTTGCGCCGGCAGAGGCTGCGCCGGAACCTGCGGAAGCCGCACAGGCGCCACTGCGCCACGAGATACTTGCCGCGCTCGGTCAGCTCAGCGCCGAGCACCGGATCGCCGCCATTTTGTATTTCAGCGAGGGGCTGACCCTTGCCGAAACCGCCGCCGCCACGGGCGTTCCCGTGGGCACGGCCAAGTCGCGCATCTTTCATGCGCGCCAAAACCTGAAGGACCTTTTGGAAGGAGACCTGACATGACCAATTTTGAAAACCGGCTGAAAGAAAGCCTGTCGGCGGAAGACGAGGCGTTCCTGCGCAATCTCGAAGAGGGCGAAAGCCTGTTCGGCCAGCTCGGCTCGACCTTTTCCGGGCCGATGAAGTTCTGGACCGGCTTTGCCTTCGTGCTGAGCTTTGCCTTCTTCGGGATCGCTGTCTGGGCAGGCTACCTGATGTACACGGCCACCGAGCCGCGCATGATGGTGTTCTGGCTCGCGATCTTCCTGTTCGCGATGATCGCGGTCGGGCTGCTGAAAATCTGGTTCTGGATGCGCATGAACCATCTGGCCTTGCTGCGGGAACTGAAGCGGATTGAACTGCGGCTGGTGCGCTGATCCTCAACGTTCGTTTCCGGCGAAGACCGGCCCGCAATCGGTGAGGCAGTCGAATGACAGGATCGAGTTGACATTGACGGTCGTCGCCTATGTCGGCCGGGGAGAATCTAACGTTAAAGCACAGGCGAATGCGGCGGATCGGTCGAGCTGACGCAACTGGCCAGGACCAGTCCACCAAGCGCCAGCATCGCCCCTGTCGGCCACTTCATCCGGCGAAGCTTGATCGCGCGCTCACGGCCCTTTGCTGCCATCCGCTGCAGCAATCCCAATACCCTTTTCCGGCGATTACTGGCAATCGATGGAGGGCGAGCGGCCGTTCGTTACCTTGTCATTCGCTGCCTAATCTGCCAGCGCTCGATCCTTAGCGGGAGGGAACGCGGTGTCGTTGGAAAACATTTATTATATCGGTCAAACGGTGGCGGTCGTGGCAATCCTCGCCACGCTCATCGTTGTGGCACTTCAGGTGGGCCAGAACACGCGGACTCAACGTGCCGCAGCTATGAGCAGCTTCAACCAATTGAAATTCGCCCACTTGTCACTGTTGATAGAGAACCGCGACGTGGCCAACCTGCACCAAGCCGGCCTGAAGGATATAGCGAGCCTCGATGAGATCGACCGCTGGCGTTTTGGCGCATTGATGCAGCAGCTCTTCGACTTGCAACTTGAAGCGTTTCGCAACCCGGAATCGTTCGAAGGTGACGACTACATCTACCGCGCGGCCTCTTTGATGACGCGTCCCGGCGCGATCGCCTGGTGGCGGACCGCGCAGGCGCTTTATCCTACCGCCTTTCAGACGGTAGTGGAGCGTCGGATCCAGGCACGGGAGACTGAACGGGAAGCCAGGTCACCAAAGGCAGAATTATGACCCTCGAAAGCATCTACTATATCGGCCAGACAATCTCTGTTGTGGCCATATTCGCATCACTGGGTATTCTGATTTTGCAGAACCGGCAGTCCCAAAAGCAGATGGAAGAGGCAAACCGCCTGGCGCGCGGCGCGGCCCAGCAAGCTCAGGTGGAGAGCCTTCAGTCGATCCAAAAAGCTCTTTTCGAGACACCGGGACTGGCCGGCATCTGGGGACGTGGATCGATGGATCTCGCCTCGCTGGATAAAGAGGAGCGTATCCGCTTCGGTTCATTCCTTGAATATATTTTGCGGAATTGGGAGGCGCTTTTCCTGCACTACATGCGCGGCGAGCTCGACGAAGAGCTTTGGGCCGCACATCTGCGGCAAGCGGCCTCGGCAATGAAGCGGCCAGGCATCTAGGCGGCCTAAAAAGAGCGCAAGCCTACGTTTTCGGAAGCGTTCGGCGAATTTTGCGAGCAACTCAGTCGTCCGCCTGAGCGCGGCCGGCGACCGTTTCCGGCGATGGCCGCCGAATCCGCGGGCTTCCGGACAACGGCTCCAATGAAGCGAACAAGCCTCCTGGACCGCGTACAACGGACGACTTACGCTGCTGTCACAGAGAGGCGCAGGCCCATGGCACGCAGGACACCGATGAGTGTCGCAAGCCTCGGATTACCAGCGTCGCTGAGGGTTCGATAAAGCGTTTCTCTTGAGAGGCCGCTTTCTTCTGCTATCGTCGCCATACCTTGAGAGCGAGCCACTACGCCGAGCGCTTCAGCGATTTCGCCTGCGTCGCCATCCGACAGCACGGCGCCGAGATAATGGACTGCATCCTCCGCGGTTTTAATTTGATCCGCCGCATCGAAAGGAGAGAATTTAGCTTTCGTCATCGGTCTTGTTCCTTCCATTCGTCCCAAAGCTGCTTCGCTGCCTTAATGTCCCGGTCCTGACTGGACTTGTCGCCGCCGCCGGGAATGATCACCCATTCCTCGCCCCATTGCCCGAAATACACACGGTAGCCTGGTCCGAAATCAATCTTCAGTTCGCTCACACCCTCGCCAACGGGCGCGACCTTGCCGGGATTGCCACGCTCCAGACTAGCGAGACGGCACAACACCGGAGCGGTCGCGCAGATTGTCGATCCAATACTCAAACACGTCTGACTTGAGTATTGTCAGCATAAGGAACTGTAGCCCATTGGCTACATTCGTCAAGAGCTTTTGGGAGAGCGTCGCCTTTCGGCGATCTCCAGCCTGGCGACGGTGGGCCGGGCGAATGGCAGGACTGAGGTGACCCTGCCAGATGCCGAAATCGATCATTGGAGCCGACCGCCGATTGCCGTTATCCGTAATGTTCGCTGCACAGGCTTTGCGAGGACCTTCCGCCGGGCCAGATCACCTGATCATTCATAGGGCGGCCTGCTCTTGCCGGTGATCGGCTCCGGAGCTCGCCTGGCCGCTGCTGTCAGGGGGCCTGCTGGAACAACAACAGGCTTTCTTCTGCGCTGATCTCGATGTCGAATTCCGTAGCGAGGAGCCTCTGGAGTCCGGCCCCGTCGCTGATCGTGCGCCGTTGCTGACCGGCCGGCGTGATAATCCAGTACTCACGGTTGCGCAGCGAGCGTATTTCGCCATCGAGGATCCGGGACGCTACGAGGTTGTTCACAAACACAGCCGCCGGATGTCGGTGGGAGTAGAAGTGGCCGAGTTCGCAATCAGCCGGCCCGTAGCGGGCAAGCTCGAAACGGTAAAGCGAGAAGAATGCACCATCTTTCAGCGTCTGCAGGTGGAACTCACCGGCTCGGGGCTCGGCCACGCGAAACACACGCTGCCCCCGCGCCACCGACACTTGGGACAGCCCCACGGGCAAGTCCGGACCTAATGGTCCGAAGCCGACATCCACCAGATACCGTTCTCCGTCGAGATGGACCAGTGTGATCCGGTGTGTCAGACCCGGATGAATGTCACGGTTATAAATCACGCGAGCAAGATAGAGCGTGACCTCGAAGCCCAGCGCTTCGAGCATCTCGCATAACAATCCGTTGTGCTCGAAGCAGTATCCGCCGCGGCGCCGTACCACGATGCGATCGTGCAACGAGGCAACGTCCAGCGGCAGAGCGTCACCCAGTCGTGGTCCTACGCTGCAAAAAGCCAGACGTGCAACGTGACGCTGGACGACCTCGCGCAGGAAGGAGAAATCCGCGCGCTGTGGTTTTAGATCGAGCGCCTCCAGATACTGGTCGAGTATCTCGTTGGGGTCTAATGCTATCGCTAATTCGGGGGCGCGGGGGATAGAAATTTGAAACTACCTGTTTGGCCGTCCGCGACGGTATCGCCGGCGCAAAAAGCGGTCAATGACGCGGTCTTTGGCTGGCTCGGCGCGCATCGGGGCTGGTCTGAGCGTTATCCTCGCCTCACGAAAGTGATTGAACACTGATGAATGAGTGCCCGATATTGCGTCCGCCAGCAACCCGAATTCAAAGTTTGACAATGACGGGAATGGGCCAACGATTCTGATCGTTAGTCCCCCGAACGGCAAGGTCATATCAGTCCTGCCATTCCGTTGCGTCTTGAAGACCAGGCCGGAATCGCCGAAAGGCGCCAATCGGGTTGCCCGCCGCCCCTAATTCTCTGGAGGCGGCGCAGTGACCGGCAAAGGCGCGGGCTTTGGGCGGAAGATGAAGCTGAAAATTCTCTGGTCGCGCGTGGACATTTCGTCGTCCCGGGCGCCGAGAAATTTTCCGAGACCGCTCATGGCGTGCACGTGGTCGGCGACCACTTTCAGGGACAAGAGGATCGGCGTGGCGAGCAGCATGCCCATCAAACTCCACAACCAGGCCCAGACGGCGAAGGAGAGAAACACGACGACCGCGTTCATCTGCAGGCGGCGGCCGAGCATGACGGGCGTGATGATCTGGCCTTCGACGGTGTTGATCAGCCAGTAAAGGAAAGTGGGCAGCAGCGCAGCGAAAGGGGAGTCGAGCGTGACGAGTCCCGTGACGAACATGATGCCGAACCGACCCGGCGATCGGCCCGAGATAGGGAATGTAGTTCAAGAGGAAAGCCGCGATGCCGAACAGCAGGGGATCGGGCAAGCCGAAGCCCAAGGCGACAAGACCGACTAGCACAGCAACCGCGGCGTTGATGGCCGTGATCGTGAACAGGTAGTTGGACAGGTGCCCTTCAATTTCGCGCGCGATCTCGAGGGCGCGGCGTTTATCCTTGAAGGTCGGCATGGCTTGCACGAGTTTCTCGTAGAAGAGGTCTCCGGACGCGATCAGAAAGAAGGCGAGGGTCAGGGTAATGACGATCTGGCCGAACACTTCCGGCGTGCCCTGCGCCGCGAGGGTGATGAAACCGGGCTGGCGGATCGCAACCGTTTCGGTCGATGGCTCGCCCGCCATCTCGGTCATTTTCCTGGTGGCATCCAGCATAGGCTGGACCGCCCCAAGAAGCTGGCGCACTTCCCGCTCGGCATGTTCCATGATTTCGGGGGCGTTGGTGAGGCGCTGGGCGAGCGTGCCAGACGCGGCATAGATGATGAACGCGACCGTCGAGACGGCGCTGATAGAGATCAAAGTGGCCGCAAGGCCGGGCCCGATGCCGAGCTTTCCGAGCGCGCGGCGGACCGGACTGAACACGAGCGCGAGCATCAGCGCACTGACGATCGGGATGAACACGCTTTGGGCCACCGACAGCGCGCCGAAGGCCATAATCAGAAAAATGCCTATGACAGCCCATTGCGTTTTGGCCCGGGCCCTTTCAGGCTCGCTTGACGAGGGCGGCGGCGGTCCGTTCGGCATCCGGTTCTCCTGCCGACGAGTAGCACCGCGCGGCTCGCTCAAGGCTTACGCGAAGCTGCGGTCGCTGACCATCGGTCAGGCGTCTTTGGGCTGGTCCTTCAGCGCGCAGATCAGGCCCCCCAAGTTGGGCGGTATGGGTTCTTCGAGGCGGAGCGCTTGCCCTGTGACAGAGCGGACAAAGCCCGGCACGGGGCGTGCAGCGCCTGGCACTTGAAGGCGCGGGTGGCCGGGAGCCCCGCAATTCGCGACACGATCTGCCCCGATGTTTGAAACCTGATGTGAGGTTATGTGTCTGACCATCCGGCAGAATACCAACCCGGCTTAGCCAGGTCGGCTTTCGTATGCCGGCATGCTTTGTCAGGGTATCCGCGAGCGTCAATTTGTAGCGGATGTTGTTGGAAGATTCGGAAAACCCAATTCCGTCTGCCTACTGAGTAAAACAATCGGATTTTTGAATTGTTCTAAACATTTCTGATTCCGTTCAGAATTGTAGCTTTTCAGGTTCTTCTGACTTTTTCAACGGTAAGCACGATGGCCTGCCTCTGGACTTTCTTGACGCGGCCGGCTTGATTAAACCGCGCTTGCCTTCGGTTCGGTGGGGGGGCGCCGAGAAGAGTTCTGCAATGCTGGGGGCGGTGATCAGCCAGGGTCATAAACAAGGCGGGCGAACGCCGCTCGGGTCGTGGCGCCTCGCGGCCTTTGCGTTGCCGTGCGTTCCGGTAGCCGCGATGCTGATGCCGGTGGTCGTCTATCTGCCAAACTACTACGCCACTGATCTGGGAGTAAGCCTTAGCGCTATTGGCCTGGCCTTCGGATTAGTCCGGCTCTTCGATTTGTGGCTGGACCCGACGCTTGGTTTTTTGATCGACAAGACGAACACTCGATTTGGCCGGTTCAAGCCTTGGCTGGTGGCAGGTCTGCCGATCGCTGTCCTCTCGGTCTGGATGCTATTCATGGCGCGGCCCGGCATAGGCGGCAGCTATATCCTGTTTTGGCTGATCCTGGGTTTTCTGGGTCAGTCGATGGCCACGATGGCTCATGTCGCGTGGGCTGCAAGGATTGCTCCGGAATACAGTCAGCGAACGCGGGTGTTCGGTTGGTGGCAGGCGTTCACGGTGCTGGGCGTGCTGATCGTTCTTGCGATGCCTCCGTTGATGAAGAGTGCCTTCGGGCTCGACTATGCATCCGGCGTGCGCGCCATGGGTTGGTTCGTCGTGCTGAGTTTACCGGCTGCTATCCCTGTCGCGCTGTTTGCCGTGCGAGAGCCTTTGGCGCTGCCAAACTCGAATACATCCAATTGGCGTCACTACCTGCTGCTCTTGCGTCGGCCATCCGTTCTGAGGCTGCTCGCCGCAGATATCTTGATCGGGACGGGGCCCGTCATTGCGGGAACGCTGTTCTTCTTCTTTTTCGACGCCATCCGAGGCTGGGACCGTTCGGAAGCGGGTCTGTTGTTGTTGCTCTATTTCATCGGTGCCTTGCTTGGTGCGCCGTTGTGGTCGCGGCTGGGGCGGACTTTCGGCAAGCACCGCGCGCTGAGCGTTGCCGCCGTTGCCTATTCGATCGTGCAAGCGTCGGTGTTGATCGCACCACCTGGTCTCGCCTGGGCGATCGTCACCATGATGCTTGCGGGCGTTCCCTACAGTGCCGGTCCAATTCTCCTGCGGGCGATGATGGCCGATCTCGGTGATGAAGAACGCCTGCACAGTGGCATTGACCGTAGTGGACTTCTGTTTGGAATGTTGAGCGGCGCCGTGAAGATTGGATCTGCGTTTGCGGTTTTCGCCTCGGTCACATCTATCGAGGCCATGGGCTTCCGGCCTGATTTGGGCGCCGGCAATGACCCGCTTGCGTTGGCCGCATTGTCGAGTGTCTTTGCATTGGCGCCTGCATTCTTAGGACTTGCCGGCGCTGCCCTGATCTCTGGTCATACAATGGATAAAGCCGCGCATGATGCCATCCGACAGCAGTTGGACGCGCGTGATGCCATACAGAAAGAGCGAGCGACTGCGTAATCGCGGCGCACCGGTCGGGTCCTGCCAGCTCCTTGTTCCAGACGCGCACGCTCCGAAGGCGACGAACGGTGCATTTCGGCGAACAACTGCCGGATTGAGATTTAACCGGCATGTCCCTGGCTCGTTGGGGCGCTTCCCGGCGCGCGAGAGCGAACTTGCGGCTCTGTCCAGATCGCACACGGAGGAAAAATCAAAGCCAAACGGCTTGCCTGGCCGGGCAATGTGTATACAATAATTAAACGTTACACATTAAGGCCACGCGATGCGAACCAATATCGAAATTGACGATGATCTTCTCGACGAGGCGATGGCCGCAACCGGTTTGGCGACCAAGAGGGCGACCGTGGAAGAGGCGCTGCGCCAACTGGTCCATCAGAAGCGGCGCCGGGAAGCTATTCGTTCGACAGCCGGGATCGGCTGGGAGGGCAACCTAGAGGCAATGCGGCGCGACAGCGACGCGCGCGCGTGATCGTCGTCGATACCTCTGTCTGGATCGCGCATTTCCGCAATGACGCTACGTCGGCAGTTACGAAATTGCGGGCGATCACCAATCCGAACGACATCATAGTCGGCGATCTGATCTTGCTTGAATGTCTGCAGGGCGCACGCGACGAAGCCCATGCTGCGCAGATTGAGGCAGCGCTGCGGGCCTTTCAGGTGGAAGATATGCTTGGTGACCAGCCGGCCGCCGAAGCGGCGTGGCTGTATCGCGCGTTGCGCGCATTGGGCCAGACGCCCCGCAAGACCATCGATGTCATCATCGGCGCATTCTGCATTCGGCGCGGCTACCAGCTCTTGCACCAGGATCGCGATTTCGAGCCTATGAGCGCGCACCTGGGGCTTCGTGCATACTAGACTCGTTCGTTTTATCCAGCGCCGGGCTCATGGCCAGAAGCCGGTTGATAGCGGCCTGCGCCCGCGCTGCAGCTGTCACAAACGTAAACATGCACACTGAAGGGGCTTCAGGAGACAACAATCTCTCCGAGATGCCGGACGGTGTCATGGCGACCTCAGGTGAACTTGCCGCTGACACTCAGCGAGCCGAAAAATTCGACAAAACAGACATTCGGAAAGATGCAATCAATGTCCGCAACACGGCGATTGCCCAAACGAAATCACAGTCCGAGAGAAACGGGAATCATTTTCCATTCAATCAGTTCGCCTGCCGCTCTGGAGGGGCTCAGAAAGATCAATTCAGTCGCGATAAGAGTTGCGCGAAACAGTCCTGCACAACTCGCCATCAATTTCATTGGACCACTGGCGCCGCTGTTCAGCGCATGCGCCCACAGCCTCATGTCGATAATCCGACTGGAACAAGACTGGCCGGTCTGCCGCTGCAGAAAGAAAAAGAGCCAGCGAATGGGCAAACGCTGGCTCTTAAGTTGTCTGTCGGACGGAAAAGCACAATCGCTTCAGGAGGATTATGCGCGAAGGCGCGAAGTTGATCCTTGCAGCTGCAGTGTTTGAAGCGACGGCCAGAGGCTAATCCTTTGCCCGCTCCATGTACGTGCCATCTTCCGTGTTGACCACGACGCGCGTGCCAACGCCGACATGCGATGGAACCATGATGCGTGCGCCGTTGTCGAGCTTGGCAGGCTTATAGGAGCCGGACGCCGTCTGTCCTTTGACAACCGGTTCGGTCTCGACGATTTCGGCGGTGATGCGCGGCGGCAGGGTGATCGAGACGGCCTCGCCGTTGAACATCTGCAGGATCACGGTCATGTTTTCCTGAAGGTAGTGGGCGCTGTCGCCGAGCATAGCTCCGGGCACAATGACCTGCTCATAGTTGGCGGAGTTCATGAAGACGTAGTTTTCGCCTTCCATGTAGAGGTAAGAGTGATCGACTTCCTCGACATAGGCGCGCTCGACCTTGTCTGAGGTCTTGTAGGTGTTGGAGATTTTGATGCCGTCGGAGATGCGGCGCATGTCGATGGTGGTCGTCGGCGTGCCTTTGCCCGGACGGAAGGATTCCGCCTTGAGGACGACGTAGAGCTGGCCGTCGGTGTATTCAATGATATTGCCTTTGCGGATATCCGCAGCGATTTCAACGGACATGGGGCGTTCCTGAGTTGCGAGGGCGAAAGCGCCGCTATATACCGCCTCGGCACCATTTGGCCAGCCGCCCGATGCGGCTTTGGTCCGTTCCGGCCCTTACCATTGGAGGCCCATGTCCCCTGACAGCCGTCCCTGGTGGTCGCCCGAGGCCCATGCCTGCAAGCGCGGCCACCTCGCCGCGCGTGGGCGGATCAAGGCGCGTCTGCGGGCCTGGTTTGAAGGCGAGGGCTTTACCGAGACCGAATGCGGCCAGCTGCAGCGCTCGCCCGGCAACGAGGCGCACCTGCATGCCTTCCAGACCGCGTTTGTTGCCGAAAACGGCACGCGTACGCCGCTTTTCCTGCATACTTCGCCGGAATTTGCGATGAAGAAGCTGCTGGCGGCCGGCGAGACGCGCATCTTCGATTTCGCCCGCGCGTTCCGCAACCGGGAGACCGGCGGGCGCCATGCGCCGGAATTTACCATGCTGGAATGGTACCGGGCGGGGGAGGGTATCGAGGCTGTGATGGCGGATGCGGCCAGGCTCGCGTGCCTGGCGGCCGAGGCGGCAGGTACCCGGGCGCTGGTCTGGAAGGGCGCGGCCTGTGATCCGTTTGCCGAACCGGAATACCTCACTGTCGTGGACGCCTTCGCCCGCCATGCCGGGATTGATCTGGAGCCCGTATTGACCGAAGCGGCCGGGCTGGCCGGCGCGGCGCGCAAGGCAGGTATTGAGACGCCGGCGGGCTCGAGCTGGACTGATGTGTTTTCGGCGGTGCTGGTTGCACGGATCGAACCGAAGCTGGGACAGGGGCGGTTGACATTCCTCCACCGCTACCCTGTCAGCGAAGCGGCGCTCTCCCGTCCGGCTCCGGACGATCCGCGCTTTGCCGAACGCTTCGAGCTTTATGCCTGCGGCCTGGAGCTTGCCAATGGCTACCGGGAGCTGACCGATGGCGCCTTGTTGAGGGAGCGGCAGGAATACGAAATGTCGCTGAAGCAGGCCGTGTACGGCGAGCGCTATCCCCTGGACGAGGACTTCATTGCCGCTGTGGCCAGCATGCCTGAAGCAAGCGGCGTGGCGCTCGGCTTTGACCGGCTGGTGATGCTCGCGGCCGGGGCGAGGCAGATTTCGGATGTCCTCTGGACACCGCTTCCGCTAGAGGAGCGGCCATGACCGTTGCCACCCTCCGCTCCGTTGCCGCCCTGAAAGCGGCCGGCCTTGTGTCCGAAGCGCTGGCGCCAAAGCTTGCAGCGGTCGAGGCGGCCTATGCGATTGCGCTGCCGGAGCCTTTGGCGCGCGCCATCGATCGGGACAATCCAGGCGATCCCATACGGCGGCAATATGTTCCGTCGCCGGAGGAACTGGATATCCGTGCCGAAGAGTCAGGTGATCCGATAGGGGATGCGCGCCATTCGCCTGTGCCGGGACTCGTGCACCGGTATCCGGACCGTGTGCTGATCAAGGCGACGTCCACATGCCCCGTTTATTGCCGCTTCTGTTTTCGGCGCGAGATGGTCGGCCCGGAAAAGGGCGAGGCGTTGACGAAGACAGACCTGGACGCGGTCTTTGCCTATATCTCTGCGCATCCTGAAATCTTCGAAGTGATCCTTACGGGGGGTGATCCACTGATGCTGTCGGCGGCGCGGACGCGGGAGATCACGCAGCGTCTTGAAGACATCGCGCATGTAAAAGTGATCCGGTGGCACACCCGCATGCCGGTAACGCGGCCGGACAGGATCACGCCCGCTTATGCCGAAGCGCTATCGGGTCGAAACAAGGCCGTCTTCCTCGCCGTGCACGCCAATCATGCCAGCGAATTCACCGCGGAGGCCATCGGCGCCTGCCGTCTGCTGGCGCAGCAGGGTGTCGCGTTGGTTTCCCAGTCGGTGCTGCTGCGCGGCGTGAATGACACTGTGCAGGACCTGTCGGACCTGATGCGCGCTTTCCTGTCGGCCGGCATCAAGCCCTATTACCTCCACCAGCTGGATGCGGCGCCCGGCACGGCGCATTTCCGCGTGCCGATTAAGGAAGGCCAGCGCCTCGTGCGCGCACTCCGCGACAATCTCTCGGGCCTCGCAGTGCCGCACTACGTTCTGGATATCCCCGGCGGCGTCTCGAAAGCCTCGCTCGCCCTGCCGGACATCGAACGGCGCGGTGACAGGTGGTCAGTGCGCGGGCGGGATGGGGGAATTTATCCGCTGACGGATGTTTAAGGCGCTGCGCCGGCGATCGTCTGGTAATACTCGTTCTTCGCCGCCATCAGTACCGTGATCAGCGCCCGCTCCGACTCGCTCAGGAACGGATTCCAGATATCAAAGATCAGGATGACGCGGTCTTCGTCGGCATCGTTCCAGGCTTCATGCTCGATTGTGTCGTCGAAAACCCATGTTTCGCCCATCTTCCACGGCCGCGTTTCGTTGCCCACACGGAACCTCGCGGGGCCGGGAAGCACCAGCGGCAGGTGGGTGATCAGACGGACGTTGGACGAGCCTGTGTGCGCGGGAATGCGGGTGTGCGGGTCGAGGCGGGAAAACATCGCCGTCGGCGCAAAGCCAGGCTGCTGGGCCATCGGCAAGGAGACGAGCAAGGCCGCTGTCTGCGGACAGACCCGGCCGCTTCATCCTGCCGGACACCGTCGCGCCAGAGGAACAGCGTGCTCCAGCGCGCCGAGTGGTTCAGCTCCGCCCACTGATTGACGGGCGCCCCCGCCGGATACTGGATATAGGGCTTGAATGTATCCCCGAGCTGCGCGCTCGCCGCGTGCAGTTCTGCCTGAATGGTCGCCGTGGCCGCTTCAAGCTCCCTGAACCAGGGAAACATGTCGCGCGGATAGAACGGGATCGCGGGAAGCTGGGTATACTCAAAGAACAGCGGCTGCTGAACCTGAGGCCGCGCCTTGCCCAGCATCACCTGCAGGCTTTCATGGAACCGGAACGGCGCTTCCAGATCGCGGGTTTCGCCCGACGTCTTCAGCTTCCTCAGGATGAAGTCTTCCAGCGCGCGCTGGTCGGCGGCGACAACTTGCCGGGCATGCTCGGTCTGCGCCCGCACGGCCGGCGGCATACGTTCCGGGCTCGGTGCGATCTTCAGCACATCGCGGTAGATCTTCGAGGCAGCTTGCGGTCCGGAAATGTGTTCGACGAGAGCGCCTTTCGAAAGCAGCGCGAAATAATGATAGGGATCGATGGCCAATACATGTTCCACGGCGGCCAGTGCCGCGGCCGGGTTACCGCTTGCGCGCAGCAGTACGGCCTTGGCCATGACGACTTCCGGATTGCGCGGCTCGGCAACCTCCGCCTCGCCGATCAGGGCGAGGGCGGCTGCGGCCTCGCCTCTCTGCATGGCCTGGCCCGCTTCGGCCATGAGGCTGGCGGCAGACCTGGTCGATGTGGAATTCATGGCTCACGCCCCCTGTTGGCGCTTCATATTCCCTTGTGCGAAGTGCCGTGCAAGCGGGATTATCGGCGCCGGATCCGCGGAGAACAGGCCGGCTTCAACCCGGCGCATTCCTCTTTCAGTCTGGGCCCGCAGCCTTGCGCCGCCCGGTCAGGATCAGCAGCGCGACCAGGCCGATGGACGTGGCCTGGCTCGAGAAGAGTTCCAGCAGGACGGCAAACAGCCAGCTGGGCAGGGCGGCGCGCTGCTCGGCCTGCAGCGGGGTATTACCGGAGCCCTGACCAAGAAGTTCCGCGTTCGCCGCTTCGATTTTGGCCATCAGGTCATCACGGCGTTTGGCGAGGCCGAGCTCGTTCTGCGCGTCGCGGTAGGGTTTCTGCTCGGTGCGGCCGACGCGCTCGACTTCGGCGATATAGGCTTCGAGGCCTTCCACCGAGCGGGTCTCCGGCGGAATTCCTTGCAGCTGGCGCCGCCAGTCGGCCAGCTGTGTTTCAAGGACATCGCGGTTCGTCGCGGCGCTGGAGACTTCGGCGGCGGCCGTCAGGTTGTTGGAGCTGATATACATCTGTGTACCGAGGATCGAGGCGCCCGCGCCGACCAGTGCGAAGAGCAGCGAGCGCAGGCTTTCCCACATCCGCTTGCTGGCCGCATGCCAGTAGACAAAAGTGAAGCCGCCAAAGGACACGACGGCGGCAATGATGCCGGCGGTGCCCCAGATGGCCGATTCCAGCGGATCAGTGACGGTCGAGGCAAAGGCCTGGTAGTTGGCAAAACCGGAAAGGCCCGCCGCCATGAGGCCCGCGATCACAAAGATCAGCGCAAGGAGTGCAACGATCGTCTTCTCGCCCTGGCCCTTGCGGCGCTCTGCGCGCTCGGCCCGGATTTCGGCTAGGCGGATTTCACGTTCGGCCTTGATCTCCGCGGCTGAGGGCAACTTCTCGTGCAGTTCATAGACCTGGGGCGGAGTCTTCAGCACGGGATTGACCGCGCGCGTGACCACGCAGAAGTCGGCGTCAATGGGCGGAAGGGGCGGTGCGTCGACATCGACCCGCAGGGCCGGGAGGTGGCTTCGCGGGCTTTCCAGCTTGCGGATCAGGTCGCGCAGCGCGCCGGTCTCGCGATATTGTGTGCAGGTATAGGTACCCGCCTCAAAGTTCAGCGACAGCGTGTTGTCGGAAGCGACACAATCGTCGTGCAGCGGGCAGGCATGCCGGACATCCGTCAGGTCCTGGCTGGCGTCGTCGCTGAGGCGGAGCAGTTCTGCCACGCGCTGCGTTTCTTTCAGGCGGCGCTCATCCGTCATCTCGGCCCCAACTCCTCGCCGCCCCATGTAGCCGAATTGATCGGCGCCCGTCACCCCGCCTGCACGGTCACGATCACACTTGCAGTAGCGGCGCCGCGCGGCCGGATATTTGCCCTATATTGACAGGGCAACAGGTCTTAATCAGGTATTGAGGCGTGGAGAGTGAGACTTACCCGCAACGGGAAACCGCCACCCAGCCTGGCGGAAGGCAAAGGACCGACCTGCAGATGACACCGCGCTCCATCGCGATCCCGAAAACGTGGAAAACCTTCGATATTCCAAGCTTCTTCTCCGCCTTTGCCTATCCCGTTCTCGGTGTGGCGCTGTTCGTGACGATGGTCCTGCTCGGCATCTTTGTCAGCCAGCTCACCTTCCACTGGTGGTACGTGCCGCTCGCCGTCGGCGTTATCGCCTTCTCGGTCTTCTGGTGCAACATGGGCATCGGCCCGCTGCACCGTATCCTGCAGCACCGCGCCGGGGAGCTCGCCCCGCCGGCGCAGGTCGTCGCCATGCTCAACCTGTTCTTCGCGATGCAGGGCCGTGTACGCGACTGGGTGAACTATCACTCCCAGCACCACCGTTTCGCCGATCAGCCGGGCGATCCGCACAACCCGTTCGAGTCCAAGCGCTGGGCCTGGGTGGGCTGGATCCTCTGGCGCGACCAGAAAGACGTTGAGCGTCCCTGGCCACTCTGGCTCAAGAAGCATCCGATCATTGTCTGGATGGACGAGCACTACATTCAGTTCAGCATCATCATCCATTTCGTGGTGCCGGCGATCATCTACCTGATCGTCTGGATGGCGGGTGGCTCGCTCGTGCTCACTGCGCTGCTGCATGCCAGCGTCATCATCGGCCGCGCCATCCAGTTCCATGCCACGGTCTACGGCATCAACGTGCTCGGCCACCTGAAAACGCCTGTCTGGGCAGATCACATGATGGCGCTGCTCACCGGCGGCGAGGCCTTTCACGACCATCACCACGACGCGCCGCAAAGCGCGCTGCACCGTCCGCGCAAGGGCGTCTGGAACCGGATTGTCGACTATAACGGCACGGTCCTGCTCTTCCTCGAGAAGATCGGCTGGGTGAAAAACCTGAAGATCGCGCCGCAGTTCGCCTAGGCCCCTTTTCGCACCTGCAGCAACGAATTATGGGAAGCGCCCCCTTTAACCGGGTGGGCGCTTTCCCATTTGGGTTGTCCGGGGCGTGGGGGCGCATCACGGAGGACTGCCCATGACCAGCACAGACACAAACGCCAACCCGGCGGCGCATACCCACGCGTACATCCTCCTTGATCGGACGGGTTCGATGTCGAACATCTGGGCCGAAGCGCTCGGCTCGGTGAATGCTTACGTCGAAGCCCTGACCAAGCCTGCGGACGGCGCCAAGCCCTCCGGCGACGACAAGGTCACCCTCGCCGTGTTCGACCACCATAACGGCCTGAAATTCGACCTGCTCCGCCGGGGTGTCACGGCGGCCAACTGGAACAAGGTGACCGATGACGAGGCGAGCCCGCGCGGAATGACCCCGCTGTTCGACTCGATCGCCCGCATCGTTGCGCTGGCAGAAGGCGACGCGCCGCAGCGCGCCGTGATCGTCATCATGACCGACGGCGAGGAAAATTCGTCGCGCGAAGTGACGAAGGACGGCGCCAAGGCAGCGCTTGACCGGGCCCGGGCCAGGGGCTGGGAGGTCGTGTTCCTCGGCGCCGAGTTCGGCAAGTTTGCCGATGCCGAATCCGTCGGCGTCATCCGCTCCAAGGCGATGGCGGTCAGCGCCGGAAGCATGGACCTGTCGATGCGCAAGCTCGCGTCGAAGAGCCGGAAGTATTTCGAGGCTGCCGAAGCTATGGACTTCAACGCCGAGGATCGCCAGGAATCCGGCGAAGAGGACGTGAAGCGCCGCAAGGGCAGTTAATCCGTCCCCTGACGGGTGAAGTCTGAACGGCTGTTCAGCTAGTGGCCAAATTCAGGAAGGGCCGCCTCTCAAAAGGCGGCCCTTTTCCTTGGCTTCGGCAGAATCACGACACAGACGCGCCTCATTCGGGGCGCAGCTTTCCCTCACCAAACAAGGGAAGGGACGCAATATGAAATTCTCCAGAACACTGATTGCCGTGGCCGCAGGCTTTGCACTCGCCGCTACCTCGCAGGCCAAGATCCTGCCGAAACCGCCGAAATCCGATACGGTCCAGTCGTACATCCTGCTCGACCGGACAGGCTCGATGTCCGACATCTGGGACGAGGCGCTGACCTCGGTGAACGCCTATGCCGACAGCTTCGCGGCGGATGCGCCGGGCGCCGAAATCGCCGGCGGTGATATCAAGACCGCTGTCACGCTCGCCGTGTTCGACCACCAGGACGGCCTGCAATTCGATGTGCTGCGCGACAAGGTCGATCCTGCGAAATGGGCGGATGTGACGAATGACGAAGCCAACCCGCGCGGCATGACGCCCCTCTATGACGCCATCGGCCGCATCGTGAACCGCGCCGAAGCCGACGCGCCCGGGAAAGCCGTGATCGTCATCATGACGGACGGCCTCGAAAACTCCTCCAGCGAACTGACCAACCAGGGCGCCAGGGCGGCCCTCGACCGGGCCCGCGCCCGCGGCTGGGAAGTCGTATTCCTCGGCGCTGAGTTCGCCAGCTTCTCGGACGCAGAATCGGTCGGCATGGCATCGTCGAAAACCATGGCCGTCGGCCAGGGCAGGATGCAGGAGTCGATGGACAACCTCGCCCAGAAAGCCCGCGCCTATGGCAAGGGCGCGGCGCCGGCTGTCGAGTTCAACGAGGCCGACCGCGCCATCGCTGACGAAGAAGGCGTGAAGCAGCGCAACGGCCAGTAACGCTTCGCCTCGCTCGAAAACCCAAAGGCCCGCTCGGACCGAGCGGGCCTTCTGCGTGCGAGAGAGGGTGAGAATCCCTGACAGAAAATGAGAATTTTTGGCACACCCCTGCAAAGAATTCGCGGCGCAGTATTTTATGCCTGCGAGTCGAAGGGAGGGAAAAATGTTGAAAACACGCCCTGCCACACGCCGTCTCGCCGACGGGTTCAATGCCGCGCGGTCTACATGGTGCTGGCAGCCAGCGCCCTCGCACTGACCTGGCTCGACTATCTGCGCTTCGCTCGCACTGTTCCCGGCGAGCTGCAGATCTTCCGGATTTCAGGCGGCTTTCCGGGCCTCGGCGCCTGGGCAGGCGCGCGGATTTTCGCAGGCAGGCGGCGGGCCCGGCCTTCGATGGCAATCCGGATGCCCAGCGCGCGGGAAATGGACGTTCTGCCCCTCATCGCCGACAGCCTCTCCAACAAGGAAATTGCGCCGCGCCTGAACGTTTCGTCCAACACGGTGAAAACCCATGTCGCCCGTGTCCCCGAAAAACTGGAAGTAAGCCCCCGCTCCGCCGCGCTCGCCCGGGCAAGGGAGCCTGGCCTTTTGCCATGAAATCACGGGTGATAAGGCGAAAATCACCCTTTCGGGCGATTATGGCAACGCGCTGCTGACGGATGGTTTGCCGGGCAACCCGCAACGGAGTTCCTCTGATTGCGACGCATCCTGGACGACGGCGTCATCGCCGGCCTGATCGTCGGTATCCCGGCGATTCTCCTGGCGGTGGCACTCGGCGATGCCTACCCGAGCGGCGCGCCCGGCATGGTTATCGGCTACACCACGATGCTGGCGGTGCTCAGCATCATCTTCCATGCGATCAAGCGCCGGCGTGATGTGGTGAATGGCGGCGTCATTAAGTTCCTGCCGGCCTTCCTTATGCGTCTCGGAATCAGCGCCGTGGCGGGCGTCCTCTACGTGCCGGCCCGGGAAGCTACGCGTGCCATCAGCAGCATGGATTTCGGCGGGATGTATGCCGAGCATCTCGTCGAGGCGGCCAGAGCCTGCGGCGCCGGCGAGGCCGAGATCGCCGCAGAGCTGGCCAAGGCGCAGGATTTTGCGAAGATGTACGCCAACCCGCTCTTGCGCATGCCGATCACCTTCACGCAGATCCTGCTGGTTAGAATCCCCGTGTCGCTGACCCCCGCGCTCCTGCTGCGCAACAGCCGCATCAGGCCGGCCAGAGCGGCGGCCTAGTCCTCGAACCCGCGGAATACCGCGGCTTCGTCCACCGACTTGCGTTTCGAGACAACGGCGTTGGCCGGGAAAGTATCATCCGGCCAACCCATCGCCACGCAGGTCTGAATCACCTGGTCGTCCGGGATGCCGGCTTCGGCGCGTACCACCGGGCTCTGCATGATGCCCTGAGAGTTGATCACGCAGCCAAGTCCCCGGTTCCAGGCCGCGTTGACGAGGCAGTTGACCACGCCGCCGCAATCGAACGGCGCGATGTCGCTGCCCTGGATCGACTTATCATAGGTGATGACGATGGAGACCGGTGCATCGAACTGGCGGAACCCGCGCAGGATCCAGTCATTGCGCTTTTCCTTGTTGTCGCGCTCGATGCCCATCGCCTCGAACAGCTGGATCGCGATCTCGATCTGGCGCTTGCGGTGCTCGCCGGCATATTCCGGGCCGAGGCGGAATTCGCGGCTGTGCGGCACGCCGGCCAGGTTGCGCTCTACATTGCCGGCGCGAATCCGTTGGAGCACCTCGCCGGTGACGACATAGAAGTTCCAGGGCTGGGTGTTCAGCGAGGTGGGCGCGCGCATCGCGATCTCGAGGATTTCCCGGATAAGCGCTTTCGGAACCGGCTTCTTCTGGTAGCCCCGGATGCTGCGGCGGCCCCGCACAACGTCATCGAATTCCACATCACACTCCTGTCGCGGTCTCGCGCCTGTTCTAGCGCCGCCGTTGGCCGCCGCATCCCCTCCCGCTGCGTCAGGCTTGCCAATGCGGTGGGTTGCGGCAACCTCCGGCCGGTCAGGACACGCAGGGCAGGGCGCATGAAATACTTCGAAGACATGGTGATCGGCACGCGCACGCGCGCCTCGCGCACCTACAAGGTGACACGCGAAGAGGTGATCGAGTTCGCCGCTAAGTATGATCCCCAGCCTTTCCATCTGGATGACGAGGCCGCGAAGGACACGTTCTTTGGCCGTCTTTCGGCGTCCGGCTGGCATACCGGCGCGATGGTGATGCGGCTGATGGTCGACACCTGGAAGGATACCGAGCCGACCGCCGGTCTTGGCTCTCCCGGCATCGACGAACTCAGATGGGTGAAGCCCGTCTATCCGGGCGACGAGTTATTGGTCGAGATGGAACTGATCGACAAGCGTCGTTCGAAATCCCGCCCCGACATGGGCCTCACCAAGACGAAGCAGACCGTCACCAACCAGCACGGGGAAGTCGTTATGACGATGGTCTCCAACGGCCTCATGCGCGTGCGCGATCCGTCTGCGCCGCTCGGTTAACAAAAAAGCCCGCTCCGGAGAGCGGGCTTTCCAAGTCCATTGCTCAAGGGCGAAAGCCCCGCGAGCAATCAATTAACGAGGCGCCATGCGAATGGCGCCGTCGAGGCGGACGTCTTCGCCGTTGAAATAGGCGTTGCGGCACATCTCGGCAGCCAGCGAAGCGTACTCCTCCGGATGGCCGAGACGGGCCGGGTGCGGCACCTGCGCGCCGAGGGCGGCTTTCACGGGCTCCGGTGCGGCGGCCAGCAGCGGCGTGTTGAAGATGCCCGGCAGGATTGTGTTCACACGGATGAAATCACGGCTGAGGTCGCGCGCGATCGGAAGCGTCATGCCAACGACGCCGCCCTTGGAGGCGGAATAGGCCGCCTGGCCGATCTGGCCGTCTTCGGCGGCAACCGAGGCGGTGTTCACGATTGCGCCGCGCTCGCCGTCGATCGGATCGAGCGTCAGCATGCCGGCGGCCGATTTGGCGATGCAGCGGAAGGTGCCGACGAGGTTGATCTGGATGATCAGGTTGAACTTATCGAGCGGGAAGTGTTCCGGCGCGCCGGTTTCCTTGTTGCGGCTGGCGGTCTTGATCGCGTTGCCGGTGCCGGCGCAGTTGATCAGGATCCGCTCCTGGCCGATGGCGGCGCGGGATTTGGCGAAACCGGCATCGACCGAGGCTTCATCGGTCACGTTGACGTTGCAGAAAACGCCGCCGAGTTCCCTGGCGAGAGCTTCGCCTTTTTCTGCGTTGAGGTCGAACAGGGCGACCTTGACGCCGTAGGAGGCCAGTTTGCGGGCGGTTGCGGCCCCGAGGCCGGAAGCGCCACCCGTGATGACGGCGGAGATGTTCGAGTTCAGTTCCATGGGCAGCTGCCTTCCTTTGATGTTGACCGACTTATCGGGTATGACTGCACTGCACTATAATGCCGCTAGGAGAGCGCAATGACTGACGCAGCGGAAATCATCAATACGGTGAAGGGCGAAGGCGGCGTGTACCTTCCCAAGTCGATCCAGCGCAATGAGCGCGTGGCGCGCGGCCTGATTCCCAAGCTGCTGCGCCTGGCCGGCCAGCTTCCGTTCGCGGACGACCTCGCCAGCGCCTATTACTGCGCCCGCGACCCGTTGACGCCCGCCAAGGCGAAGGCCGTGCTGTTTGCGGCGGCGGCCTATTTTGTCATGCCGGCCGACATGCTGCCGGATGTCATTGTCGGCCTCGGCTTTACCGATGACGCCGCCGTGCTCGCCACCGCGCTCGGTGTGGTCGGCTCGCACGTCAAGGAACGCCACCGCGTGATGGCACGCCGCCTGCTGCGCCTGCCGGAGCCCATCGGAGACAAGACCTGAGCGTCCCTGCGCTCTTGGCCGCCTTCGCAACCGCCAGCCTCGCCGCGCTGGCCTTTGGATTTTTGTACAGCTTCCGGGGTGAAGGCGCCGCCCGCGCCGTCCTGAAAGTTTCCGGCGTCGCGATCCTCGCGCTGATCGCCTTTGCCTCTGGTGCGATGTGGCTTCTCTGGGCCGCGCTGGCCGCGTCTGCAGTGGGTGATGCTTTCCTTGCCGGAAAGCCGGAGCGCTGGCTGCTGCCGGGCATGGCGGCTTTCTTCCTGGCGCACGTCTTCTACGTCATCGTGTTCTGGCAACTGGGGGAGGGCGCGGGCTGGAGCTGGCCGGTCAAGATTGGCCAGGCTGCGCTCGTGCTCGGCGGCGCAGCCTATATCCGGTGGCTGATGCCCTGGCTCGGCAAGATGCGCGTGCCGATTCTCGCTTACGGCGCCGTCATCCTCATGATGGGCGCTGCCGCCATCTCGCTGCCTGCCGCTTACCGGCTGGTCACCGTCGGCGCTCTGATGTTCATCGCCTCGGACGCGATCCTTGCGCGCCAGCTGTTCTGCCGCCCGGTGGAGGCGCCGCCCCAGAAGCTGCTCTCCTAGGCGGTCTGGTTCCTGTATTTCTTCGGGCAGGCAGCGATCACGCTCGGCCTTCTGCCGCCGGCAGCCTAGACCGGCTTGTCGCCGTTCACGGTGGCGCGCCGCATATGGCGGCGGTGGCCGGGATAATCATTCAGGGCATAGTGCCAGGTGCAGCGATTGTCCCACATCGTCACGTCGCCCGCCTGCCAGCGCACACGGCAAGTGAAACGCTCCTCGCGGGACAGGTTGAACAGGTAGTCCAGCAGCGGCTTGCTCTCGCGCGTGGACCAATCGGCGAAGCGCAGGGTGAAGGCAGGGTTCACGTAGAGGCCCTTGCGGCCCGTTTCCGGATGCGTGCGGATGACCGGGTGTTCGAATTCCGGCGCGTCTCCCGCCTCGGAGGTTTCCATCGACTGGCGCTTCTGCGCGGAGGCACCGTGGGTGCTGTATTCGCGGCTGGCCGAATGGACTGCCTTGAGGCCCGCCAGCGTGGCCTTCAGGCCGTGCGACAGCGCGTTATAGGCCGCCTGCTGGTCGGCAAACAGCGTGTCCCCGCCATAGGGCGGCAGCTCGATGGCGTGGAGGATGGAGCCGAGGGCTGGCGTCTCCTCGAAGCTCATGTCGGTGTGCCAGCCGCCGCCGAAGTTCACCTTATCCTCTTTCTCCTTGATGATCTCGAGGAGTTCCGGATGGTCCTTCATCCCCTTCACATAGGAGTGGATGTTCAGCGTGCCGAAGCGGCGCGCGAACGCCTTGTGCTGGTCCGGCTGAAGGGCTTTCTGGCCCCGCATCACGATGACCTTGTAATCCAGAAACGCCTGATGGACGCGGTCGAACTCCGCATTCGACAGGCCGGACTGCAGGTCCAGCCCGAAGATTTCAGCGCCCAGCGTGCCGGACAGGGGGAGGATGTCTATGCTCATCCCCCGAGTGAACCATCCTCCCGCCAGCGGCGCAAGGCAGGCGTCAGTTTAGAGATTCTGTTGCGGCCGGGGCGGGGCTTGCCGCTTTGCCTTTCAGGTATTTGTCGAGGAACCCGAGATAGGCCTCTGCGGCGGTAATCCGGTTCACCTTTTTCTGGAAACCGTGCCCTTCGTCCGGGAACACGACATATTCCACCGCCACCCCGTTGGCGCGTACGGCGGCGACGATTTCGTCGCTTTCCACTTGCAGTACACGCGGATCGTTGGCGCCCTGCACCACCAGCATGGGCTTCACGATGTTCGACGCATGGAACAGCGGCGAGATCGCGCGGTGGCGCTCGGAATCGGTCGCCGGGTCACCCATCTCGTCATAGAGCGCGACGCGGAACGAGCCCCACCAGGCGGGGATGCTCTCGAGCGTGCGCACCCAGTTCGTGACGCCGAAAATGTTGACGCCGACATCGAACGCTTCCGGTTCGAAGGCGAGCGCCGCGGCTGTCATGAAGCCGCCGTACGAACCGCCCAGGATCCCGATCCTGTCGCCGTCGATATAGTCGAGCGACTCAAGAAGGGTCCGTCCCCAGACTATATCCTGGAGGTCTTCCTGCCCGTGACGCTTGTCATCCATGTGGAAGAAAGTTTTTCCGTAGCCGGAGGAGCCCCGGTTATTGGCGGCGAGAACGGCGTAGCCATTGTTCACGAGGAACTGGATATCCGCCGCGTACCCCTTCTGGCTCTGCCCGCCGGGCCCGCCATGCACCCAGACGATCGCCGGAACCGGTGTGTCGGCAGACGCTGTCTTCGGCACGTAGAATATGGCGGGTATCTCCAGCCCGTCAAAGCTCGGGTAGCGCACGATCGAGGCGGTGACGAGGTTGGCTTCGTCGATGGCCGGCGAGAGCGCATTGGTCAGGCGCGTGGCGACTCCGGTTGCAAGGTCAGCCGTATAGATGTTGCGCGGAGAAGTATCGGTGTTGACGCCGAAGGCGACGCGCGTCTCGTCATCATTGAAACAGACCTGCGTCACCTCGCCGTCCGGAAGGCCGGACAGGGCAAGCGGCTCGCCTGTCACGGTGTCGAGGAAGGTGACTTCCCAGAGACCGTCCGCATTGACCGTGCTGACGCGGTAGCGGCCGGTGGGCGAATAGCTCACCGCCAGCACATCCCAGTCTGCGGAGACCAGCGCGGCCTTCTCGCCGGTGGCCACATCATGCGTCCAGGCTTCGGTGAACTCGCTGTGTTCGTTTGTTCCGTATACCAATTTCTGGCTGTCCGGCGTGAAGCCATAGGCCGTGTAGGCGATGTTGCCGTCGTGCGGCGTAATCAGCGTCTTTGCCGGAGAGGCGGCGCCCAGGTCATACAGGTAGAGATTGGCGTCCGCGCTGGACACGTTCTCGACCAGCGCCAGCAGCCTGCCGTCCGGGCTGATTGCGCCGATTTCCAGACCGTCATTCTGGTAGATCATCCGGCTGCTGTAGTCTGCGGAAGAATAAGTGTAGACATCGTCGGTCGCCTCGTCCCGCGCGTTGGTCGCCGCATAGAACGTCTCGCCGCTCCGGTCCCACCCGAGGAAATAGGCGCGCGTCTTCTCGCCCGGCGTCAGGTCCTTCAGCGTTCCATCGGCTTCACGCACGTAAAGATGGCTCAGCTCGTTGCCGCCGCCGTCCGCCTCCACCAGCGCCCGGCCATCCCCGGGAAAGTAGGATTCGGCATAGGTGGAGTTTTCCGCCGATTGTGTCAGCGCGGTTTTCGTACCGTCGGGGCTCAGGGTGTAGGCATTGAAGATGCCGGTTTCGTCCGAGCTAATGAGCAGGGACTGGCCATCGGGCGCGAAACACCGGCCGCGGCCCGCGGCAACGCTATAGCTGACCGTGTCGTAAAGCTGCTGCGCGGTGTACGTCTTGAAGCCGGCCGGAGCGGCGGGGGTTGCGGCCTGTTCCGCCGGGGTCTCGGCAGGGGGAGGGCTGGCGCACGCGGCCGCAAGCAGGATTGCGGATGAAATCAACAGGTTACGCATGGGCGCCCTCCAGCAGCTGAACTCTGGAGGCCACCATAACCGTATTGCTTCTCAGGTCACCTCCCGCCACGTCACGAAAATGGCGTTTGCGGACACCGCCGTTTTGTGAGACACCACCGGCGGGCCAGGCGCCCCCAACGGCGCCCAGCCTATCTGTAAGGATAGGAGTAAAACAGATGACGATGCCTACCGCCAAGCCGGTCGTGCGCCCGGCGTGCTCGCATTTTTCCTCGGGCCCCACCGCCAAATATCCCGGATTTTCGCTCCAGAACCTCGAGACCGCCGCCCTCGGCCGGTCGCACCGCTCGGGCGACGCCAAGAAAAAACTCAAAGCCGCGATTGACCGCACCAAGCTGGTCCTGGGCTTGCCGGAAGGCTACCGCGTCGCCATCGTGCCGGCCTCCGATACCGGCGCCGTCGAGATGTGCATGTGGTCGATGCTCGGCGCCAAACCGGTCGACGTGTTCGCCTGGGAAAGCTTCGGCTCGGACTGGGTTACGGACGCGACCAAGCAGCTCAAGCTCGGCGACTGCAAGACCTACACCGCCGATTACGGCGCGCTGCCGGACTTCTCGAAAGCCCGCGACAACGCCGACATCATCTTCACGTGGAACGGTACCACGTCCGGCGTGCGTGTGGCGAATGCGGACTGGATCAAGCCGAACCCGGACCGTGTCGTGATCTGCGATGCGACCTCGGCGGCCTTCAGCCAGGACATTGAGTGGGAAAAGCTCGATGTGGTCACCTATAGCTGGCAGAAATGCCTCGGCGGGGAAGCTGCGCACGGGATGCTGATCCTGTCACCGAACGCCGTGCGCCGCCTCGAAAGCTATACGCCGGACCGCGCGCTGCCGAAACTCTTCCGCATGACCAAAGGCGGCAAGCTGGACGAAGAGCTGTTCGAAGGCGCCACCATCAACACGCCCTCGATGATGTGCGTAGAGGACTACCTGAAAGCGCTCGACTGGGCCGAAGGACTCGGCGGCTGGAAGCAGGTCAAGGCGCGTTCGGATGAAAGCCTCCGTATCTTGACGGATTGGGAAAAGAAGACGGACTGGGTCCAGTTCCTCTGTGCGGATGAAGCGGTCCGGTCCAATACCGGCGTCACCTTCAGGATCGTCGACCCGCGAGTTGCCAAACTCGATGAGGCAGGCCAGCGCGACTTCATCAAGAAGTTCATCAAGCGTCTCGAAGCAGAAAATGCCTGCTTCGATGCTGCCGGCTATGCCAAGGCCCCTCCTGGTCTGCGCATCTGGTGCGGCGGCTCGGTTGAGCCGTCCGATGTGGAGATGCTGCTCCCCTGGCTCGACTGGGCCTTTCACGAGGAAGCGGCAAAGCTCTAAGGGCCCACAGACCTCGGGCGGCTATGGAGGCCGCCTGAAGCCGGGACGCTCGAGATGATCGTGCTCAGACCTGCAACACTGAATGACGTGCCGCTTCTGGATCTGTGGGATCTGGAGCCGGACGTTATTTCAGCCACGTCCGATGATCCGGACGCCCCCAAGGCGTTCGGTGAGACCTCTTGGCCGGACGAACTGGCGCTTGTGCGGCATGACTTCCAGTATTTCATCGCCGAGCTGGACGGGCGGCCCATCGCGGGTCTGCAAGTCATTGATCCGCATACGGAGCCTACTATGTATTGGCGTGAGGTTCAGCCCCATCTGCGCGCCATTGATATCTGGATCGGAAGCGCTGCCGATCGCGGGCAGGGGTTCGGGAGGCAGGTCATGCGTCTCGCCATCGAAGCCTGCTTCCGGGATGCGGATGTGAGGGCCATCATTATCGATCCGCTCGTGTCGAACACGCGGGCCCACACTTTCTACCAACGTCTCGGTTTCCGGCCAGAAGGCATTCGGGAACTGGGTGAAGATGACGATGTCTGCCTGGTCCACCGCCTGACGCGGGAAGACTGGCGTAAGCTTTTTTCCGGAGAATGAAACAACATGCCTAAAGTCCTCATCGGAGACACCCTCTCCCCCGCCGCCGTCGAAATCTTCAAGGCGCGCGGCATAGAAACCGACATCAAAGTTGGTCTGTCCAAGGAAGAACTGATCAAGATCATTCCTCAGTATGACGGCCTTGCGGTTCGTTCCGCTTGCAAGCCGGACGCCGACGTGATCGCAGCGGCCACCAACCTCAAGGTCATCGGCCGGGCCGGTATCGGCGTCGACAATATCGACATTAAGGCTGCCACCGCCAGGGGTGTCGTGGTGATGAACACGCCGTTTGGCAACGCCATCACCACAGCCGAGCACGCCATCGCGATGATGTTCGCCGCCGCCCGCCAGATCCCGGCGGCCAACAACGACACGCAGGCCGGAAAGTGGCCGAAGTCCGGCTACATGGGCCTTGAAGTCTCCTACAAGACGCTCGGCCTGATAGGTTGCGGAAACATCGGCAGCCGCGTCGCCGAACGCGCCATTGGTCTCAAGATGAAGGTCGTGGCGTATGACCCGTTCCTGACGGAGGAGCGCGCCGTGGAGCTTGGCGTCGAGAAAGTGGATCTTGAAGCCTTGCTCGCCCGGGCGGACGTCATCACGCTGCATGTTCCGCTAACGGATCAAACGAGGAACGTCCTGTCGCGTGAGGCGCTCCTGAAAACCAAAAAGGGTCTCATCCTTGTCAACTGCGCCCGCGGCGGTCTGGTCGATGAGGCGGCGGTGCGTGATCTCCTCGAGAGCGGCCATCTCGCCGGCGCGGCATTTGACGTGTTCGCGGTCGAGCCTGCCAAGGAAAACGTGCTGTTCGGCGCGAAAAACTTCGTGGCGACGCCGCACCTCGGCGCAGCCACGGTCGAGGCGCAGGAAAACGTCGCGCTTCAGGTGGCCGAGCAGATGGCCGACTACATTCTCACCGGCGCCGTCACCAACGCGCTTAATATGCCGTCGGTGACGGCCGAGGAAGCGCCGCGCCTGAAGCCGTTTGCTGCGCTCGCTGAAAAAATCGGCTCGTTTGCAGGTCAAATCTCCGACTACGGATATGACGAGGTTGTCATCGAGTATGAAGGCGAGGTCGCGGACCTCAACCGCAAGCCGCTGACGGCCGCGCTCCTGTCCGGTCTTCTGCGCACCTCGCGCGGCGACGTGAACATGGTCTCCGCTCCGGCGATCCTGCATGAGAGCGGCGTCAAGCTGACCGAGACCAAGACCGAATCCAGCCCCGTCTATGACAGCCTGATCCGCATCAGGGTGAAAACCAAGGCTACGAAAAATTCGCCGGAAGGCGGCTGGCGCACGCTCGCCGGCGCGCTGATCGGCGGCAAGCCGCGCATCGTCGAAGTGAAGGGCATGGCGCTCGAAGGCGATTTCTCGCCCTTCACGCTTTACGTCAACAATATCGACAAGCCGGGCTTCATCGGCGCGCTCGGCCAGATGCTCGGCGAAGCGAAGGTCAACATTGCAACCTTCCATCTGGGCCGTCAGGCGGCGGGCGGAGAGGCCATCGCGCTGATCGGTATCGACTCCATGCCGCCCGCCTCGGTCATCGAAAAACTCGATGCCCTGCCACAGGTGCGTTACGTGAAGGTGCTGAACTTCTAGGCCCGCGGCCTCCCGCTACACTTGACGAACCCGGCGCTTGGGCGCGATGCCTGATGGAATACAATTGAAGAAGGAGCGCCCATGCACCGCTTTGCCCTCTCCCTGATCCTTGCCGCGTTGCCCGCGATGGCCGCAAGGGCAGGTCCGGTCGATGAAGTCCGCCTCGGCGTCGTCCAGCATAATGTGTGCATCGCCAGTTGCGATAATGCGAACAAGGAAGATGGGCCCAGTATCAGCGGCGAAGTTGTTTTAAACTCTCCGGATTTTCTCAACATTATCTGGAACCCGCGCCCCTATGTGATGGGCAGCGTCAACACTGCCGGTGACACGAACTTCGGCGGGGCCGGTCTGCACTGGAACTGGGACTTCGCGCAGGGCTGGTCGCTGGAGCCGGGTTTTGGCTATGTCATCCATGATGGCGAGCTGAACTTCCCGTTCCCCCAGGGCGACCCCCGCAATGATCCGATCTCGGCCGAGACAGTCTTCTTTGGCTCGCGCGACCTCTTCCGCACCAGCCTCGCCCTCAACCGCGACTTGTCTGACAGGTGGGGCGCGCAACTGATGTTCGAGCATCTCAGCCATGGCCAGATACTCGGCAGCGGCCGCAATCAGGGAACCGACAATGTCGGCGTGCGGGTATACTACCGGTTGGGTTAGATGCAGGGCGCCTGCCCGCATCTGCCCCTTGCATTTCGCAGCCAATTCCTGCCCTTGTCGCCGCGTTTGTGAACGGAGTGTGTCATGGCAGGAGTCGTGGTCGTAGGCGCCCAGTGGGGCGACGAGGGCAAGGGCAAGATCGTGGACTGGCTGTCGGCGCGGGCTGATGTCGTCGTGCGCTTCCAGGGCGGTCACAATGCCGGCCACACGCTCGTCATCGACGGCAAGGTGTTCAAGCTGGCGCTGCTGCCGTCCGGCCTGGTGCGCGGCGGCAAGCTGTCGGTGATCGGCAACGGGGTCGTGGTCGATCCCTGGCACCTCCTGACCGAGATCGAAGGCATCCGCGCGCAGGGTGTCGAAGTTTCGCCGCAGAGCCTCGTGCTGGCCGACAATGCCTCGCTGATCCTGCCCTGGCACAAGGATATCGACGCGGCGCGGGAAGGGGCCCTCGGCGCCGCACAGATCGGCACGACCAAGCGCGGCATAGGTCCGGCCTACGAGGACCGGGTTGGCCGCCGCGCCATCCGGGTAGCTGACCTTGCCGACCCCGCCGCACTGGACATGAAAATCGAGCGACTGCTGGCCCATCACCGTCCGCTGCGCATTGGCCTCGACCTGCCGGAGCCGGACGGCGCCGCGCTCAAGGCTGAGCTGCTCAAGATCGCCCCGCAGGTGCTCGCCTATGCCCAGCCGGTGTGGAAGCTGCTCGACGAGCAGGTCCGCAAGCGCCGGCGCATCCTGTTTGAAGGCGCGCAGGGCGTGATGCTCGACGTTGATCATGGCACCTATCCGTTTGTCACCTCGTCCACCGTCGTCGCCGGCAATGCCAGCGCCGGATCGGGCGTCGGCCCGGGCGCCATCTCCTACGTGCTTGGCCTTGCGAAGGCGTACACGACGCGGGTCGGCTCCGGCCCGTTTCCGACTGAGCAGCAAAACGAGATCGGCCAGCGCCTCGGCACGGTGGGCCACGAGTTCGGCACCAATACCGGTCGTCCGCGCCGGTGCGGCTGGTTCGACAGCGTCATGGTGCGCCAGGCCTGCGCCACTTCCGGCGTCAACGGTCTCGCGCTGACCAAGCTCGACGTGCTGGACGGCTTCGACGAGATCAAGGTCTGCACGGCCTACAGGCTGGGCGGCAAGCTGATCGACTATTTCCCGGCTGGCCTGACCGACCAGGCGGCGGTCGAGCCGGTGTACGAGACGCTCAAGGGCTGGAGTGGCTCAACACGCGGCGCGCGCAGCTGGGCGGACCTGCCGGCCGAGGCGGTCGTCTACGTGCGCCGTCTCGAGGAGTTGGTCGGCAAGCCGTGTGCGCTGGTCTCGACGTCGCCGGAACGCGAGGACGTGATTCTGATGCGCGATCCGTTCGAGGGCTGATGGCGTTGCTCCGTATCGGGAGGATGAACGCGCCTAGTACCCGATTTTCAAGGAACGTTATTCGTGATTCAAGGATCACATGATTTTAGAAGCCCGAGAAGTTCGGCTTCGGCGGGGCGACCGCCAGAAGCTTGAGGCCCGCTGCCGATCGCCGCTTATCATTCAGCGGGATTTGAAACGAGCGCGGATTGTTCTGCTGGCGGCGCAGGGTCGCAGCACGCGCTCGATTGCTCAGGAAGTGGGCGTGCAACCGCGCATTGTGAGCTTGTGGCGCGGGCGCTACGCAGGCCATGGCCTGCAGGGCCTGGAAGACATGCCGCGTCCGGGCAAGGTTCCGGTTTATGCGCAGGCCACCGGCCGGCAAGCGTATCCTTGAGCTACTGGATAAGTCTCCGCCGGAGGGATATGGGCGCTGGACCGGTCCGCTTCTGGCCGCCTCTCTTCGTGACGTCGATGTGCAATATGTCTGGCGCTTCCTGCGCAGGCAGAAGATCGATCTGGCGGGACGCAAATCCTGGTGTGAAAGCACCGATCCGGACTTTACCGCCAAGGCCGCCGACATTGTCGGGCTCTATATCGCCCCGCCTGCCAAGGCGATCGTGCTTTGCATCGATGAAAAACCCTCAATCCAGGCGCTGGAACGGGCGCAAGGCTACTTGAAACTACCAAATGGACGGGCGCTGACGGGGCAGAGCCATGACTATAAGCGGCATGGCACATCGACCCTGTTCGCTGCCTTCGAGGTCGCCACAGGCAAGGTGACCGCCGCGCACAAGGCCCGCCGACGCCGGGTCGAATTTCTTGACTTCATGAAGACGGTCGTCGCCGCCTGTCCGCGCAAGGAAATCCATGTCGTACTGGATAATCTCAGCACCCATAAAGGGAATGAGGCCTG
>ERZ888423.790-NODE-790-length-31334-cov-11.251415_pt1 | contig 31334 bp, 23 predicted proteins | sample MGYA00520523_ERZ888423 | MGnify/ENA primary metagenome ERZ888423 (study PRJEB32303, sample SAMEA104408611) | aquatic metagenome | biome: Brackish water; feature: Pelagic; material: water | place: Baltic Sea | collected 2014-06-08T10:24:00 | depth 30,27 m ...
GATGGCGACGACTGGATTATCAACGGTACCAAATGCTGGATTACCCATGGCAATTCCGGCAATGTGGCAGTTGTCATTGCGCGCACTGGCGAACCCCGCACTAGCAGGAACTGTACGGCTTTCGTGGTAGAACGCGGTACACCGGGTTTCAGCGCGGGCAAAAAGGAAAATAAACTAGGCATGCGCGCCTCCGAAACCACAGAAATGATTTTCGAAAATTGCCGCATTTCCGATGCGCAACGCCTCGGTGAAGTGGGAGATGGCTTTGTTCAGGCTATGAAAATCCTCGATGGTGGCAGAATTTCCATCGCCGCACTGAGTATAGGCATCGCCAAAGGCGCTTACGATGCAGCGGTCAAGTATGCAAAGGAAAGGGAGCAGTTCGGTAAGCCCATTGCGCAGTTTCAGGGTATCGCTTTCAAACTGGCAGACATGGCCACGCAGATTGAAGCCGCTGAAATCCTGACACAGCGGGCAGCCGATCTCAAAAACCGGGGTGAAAACGTTACCAGAGAATCGGCCATGGCTAAGTACTATGCTTCCGAGGTGGCGGTAAAGGTATCCACCGAAGCGGTGCAGATTTTTGGAGGCTACGGTTACACCAAAGACTTCCCCGTCGAAAAATTCTACCGCGACTCCAAGCTTTGCACCATCGGAGAAGGCACCAGCGAAATTCAAAAGATGGTCATCGCCCGCGAGGTGTTGAAATAATTCCCGTATAACGGCTACTGGCTAGCTGCACTGCACTGAATCCGCAGCACAGGATCAGCTATCGCCAATAGCGAAGGAGTTTTTTGATAAGGTATAGTTTAAGGTGAAGCAAGTTACCTGGCCTTTGCCATTTCCTGCGGTCCCGCTTTTCGCTGCAAGGCCCTGTGGGCGCTTTCCGCTGCAATCGGGGCTAGGAAGTAACATAGGCTGCTTCGTCCCGACAGTCGGTCTCGGATACCTGACAACACAGCCCTTCCGGCCCGTATTTTTTCTGTCTGCAGGCTTTTAATTTCCAAATGGAACTTCTATCTTTGTCCCCCAAATCGGATAAAAAGTATGTTAATCATTGACGCCAGAGAAGCTGAATCTATAGACAAGGCTTTAAAGAACTACAAAAAGAAATTTGAAAAGGCAGGCATTCTGCGCGAATTGCGCCGTCGTCAGTCTTTTACCAAGCCTTCCATAGAGCGGCGTACAGAGATTTTGAAAGCTCAGTACCGTCAGGAAATGCAGAACAAGGAAGACTAGATTTCCACTTCCCCCGTTCAAGTGTTATATTTAGATGATGAAACACCTGGACGGGTTTTTTGCGTACTTACAATTCCAGAAAAGATACAGTGACAAAACCATTGCGGCCTACCGCAGTGATATAGCGCAGTTCGAAAGTTTTCTCAGCGACAACGCGCTTTCAGCAGGTGAGGATTTACTGGCAGTTACCCATAAACAAGTCCGCCTGTGGATCATCGACCTCAGTTCCAGGGCAGTCCAGCCGCGTTCTATCGGGCGCAAGATATCAGCACTGCGTGCCTATTATAAGTACCTCCTGAAGAAAGGAGTCCTGTCAAAGAATCCAATGACAAAAGTCGTCGTTCCCAAATCGGGAAGAAGACTACCTTTATTTATAGATAAGGCAGGAATGGATAAAATGTATAAAGCATTTGACACCCATGTGGAGCCATCAGAAGCAACAACTACTTTCACTGACATCAGGGATGCACTCATTATAGACTTGTTGTATGCTGCCGGATTAAGAAGGTCAGAGCTCATTGATCTCAAATTGGAAAGCATTGATTGGGCCACAGCGCAACTGCGGGTTGTGGGTAAGGGGAGTAAGGAGCGCATCCTGCCGCTGGGTAAACCTACCTTGACACTTCTAACTACTTATTTACAGGAGCGGAACACCCGCTTCGGATCGGCACCGGGCAGGCCTCTCATCCTGACAGGCAAAGGCGAGGCTGCCTATCCTAACCTGATTTACAGAGTGGTGCAGCAAGCTATGGCAGGCAATACCACCCTGTCCCGAAAAAGTCCCCACGTCCTGCGCCATACCTTCGCTACCCACTTGTCTAATAACGGTGCGGAGCTCAACGCTGTAAAGGAATTGCTGGGACACAGCAGTCTGGCATCCACCCAGGTGTACACCCATAGCTCCATTAATAAGCTGAAAGAAATTTACAAAAAGGCACATCCGAAAGGAGGCTGAATCATATCATCAATAACTATAACTATATATTATGCAAATTACCATTCAATCCATTCATTTTACAGCAGACGTCAAACTCAAAGAATACATTGAAATGCGGCTGAGCAAGCTGGAAACCTTTTACGACAGGATTATCCAGGCAGAAGTTTTCCTGAAGCTGGAGAACGAGGGAGCTCCGCTCAAGGACAAAGTGGTCGAAATCAGGCTGCATATCCCGGGCAACGACCTGTTTGCAAAAGATACTTCGCTGAGCTTTGAAGATTCAACAGATGCAGTGGTAGAGCAGCTGAGAAGGCAGCTAAAAAAGGCAAAAGAAAAAATTAGCGCCAAATAATCAGATAAAGTTTGTTTTAGTCGATTAAGACTTCGTATATTTGCAGGCATTTTTCAGGGTACCCCCCTGATAAATGCCTTTTTAGTCTTTGAAATATTGAGTGAGATTGGCCAATGTAGCTCAGTTGGTAGAGCAGCTGATTTGTAATCAGCTGGTCGGGGGTTCGAGTCCCTCCATTGGCTCGTTCTAATGGGGAGATTCCAGAGTGGCCAAATGGGGCAGACTGTAAATCTGTTGGCGTACGCCTTCGGAGGTTCGAATCCTCCTCTCCCCACTCCGTCGGAATGAATGTGACCTTTTTGAGCAAGAGTTGAAATAAAACTCGACCTCACATTCAAAGCCGATTATTTTTTAAAGGCGGGAGTAGCTCAGTTGGTAGAGCATCAGCCTTCCAAGCTGAGGGTCGCGGGTTCGAGTCTCGTCTCCCGCTCGCCGAAAAGGAACAACGTTAAAAGGGTTGTTCTCGTGTCGCCGGAATGGCGAACTCCTGTGAAAACAGGAAAGACATATTTCACCTGATCGTCAGAGAAGGTGAACTGCCAATGTAGCTCAGTTGGTAGAGCACATCCATGGTAAGGATGAGGTCACCAGTTCGATCCTGGTCATTGGCTCTGTATCTGAGGTAAAAGCACACGTTCGCGTGTGCTTGCATCTGGTATGGTATTTTGGAATGGCTTTTTTTAAAACCTTAATAAACACTTAAACAATGGCTAAAGAGCAATTTGTACGTAACAAACCACACGTGAACATTGGAACCATTGGCCACGTGGATCACGGTAAGACAACCCTTACAGCAGCGATCACGCAGGTCCTGTCAGATATGGGTCTGGCTCAGAAAAAAGATTATGATTCGATTGATAACGCTCCGGAAGAGAAAGAGAGGGGTATTACAATCAATACTGCTCACGTGGAGTATGAAACAACCAACCGTCACTATGCACACGTTGACTGTCCTGGTCACGCCGACTATGTGAAAAACATGGTAACAGGTGCTGCTCAGATGGACGGTGCTATCCTCGTTGTAGCTGCAACGGATGGTCCTATGCCTCAAACCCGCGAACACATCCTGCTGGCCCGCCAGGTAGGTGTACCTGCAGTAGTGGTATTCATGAACAAAGTAGACCTTGTTGACGATCCTGAACTGCTGGATCTGGTAGAAATGGAAGTACGCGATTTGCTGAGCTTCTATGAATTCCCTGGTGACACAGCTTCTATCGTTCGCGGTTCTGCCCTGAAAGCACTGGAAGGTGATGCAGAAGGCAAACAACAAATCATGGATTTGATGGCTGCCGTAGATAACGATATTCCAGTTCCTCCTCGTGAAACTGAAAAACCATTCCTGATGCCGGTAGAGGATGTATTCTCTATCACAGGTCGTGGTACAGTTGCTACAGGACGTATCGAAAGAGGTATTGTTAACTCAGGTGAATCAGTAGATATCATCGGTCTGCAAACAGAGACTATGAAGTCTACCGTAACGGGTGTAGAAATGTTCCGTAAGATCCTTGATCGCGGTGAAGCCGGCGATAACGTTGGTCTCCTGCTGAGAGGTATCGAGAAAGATCAGATCAAACGCGGTATGGTAATCTGTAAGCCTGCATCAGTAACTCCTCACACTGAATTCAAATGTGAAGTGTACGTGTTGAAAAAAGAAGAAGGTGGACGTCACACTCCATTCTTCAACAAATACCGTCCTCAGTTTTATTTCCGTACGACAGATGTTACCGGTGAGGTAGAACTGCCAGATGGAGTGGAAATGGTAATGCCAGGTGATAACATCGGGTTTACTGTGAAACTGATTTATCCTATCGCTATGGAAAAAGGTCTTCGCTTCGCTATCCGTGAAGGTGGACGTACGGTAGGTGCAGGTCAGGTAACTGAGATCCTTAAATAAGTTACATCATTCGATGGTAGCAATACCGTCGAGACACGGGTGTAGCTCAATTGGTAGAGTGGCGGTCTCCAAAACCGTAGGCTGGGAGTTCGAGCCTCTCCACCCGTGCTGAATGGAAGGAATATGAAAAAAATCAGATCGTTTGTTCTGGAAGCCTATCAAGAGCTTCGTTACAAAGTGAGTTGGCCAACATGGCAGGAGCTGCAAAGCAGTACATCTGTGGTGTTCGTAGCAGTGATCATTTTGTCGGCATTGATATTTGTAATGGACTTCGCGTCCAGCCGCATCCTCGATCTCTATTACGGGTTATTCTGATAATATAGTAAGAATTTTCAGATGGAAGACGATAAAAAGTGGTACGTATTACGTGTGATTAGCGGTAAAGAACGCAAGCTGAAAGAGTATATCGAACAGCACGTTGACCGCATGGGCTGGGGTTCAGTCTTTTCACAGGTGCTGGTACCCACCGAGAAAGTGTACAAGATTAAGAATGGTAAGAAAGTGATACAGGAAAAGAACTCACTTCCCGGCTATATCCTTATCGAAGCCACTGATGGTAAATTGTCTCCCGAGTTGTTGCAGTCCATTTCAGGCATCACCAATGTGATTGACTTCCTCGGAAAGTCAAATCCTGTGGCACTTCGCAGAAATGAAGTGAACAGAATTCTGGGTAAGATGGACGAAATGAATGCAGAAGGTGTTTCCCTGAACGAGCCATTCATTATTGGCGAGACAGTGAAAATCATCGATGGTCCTTTCAACGAGTTTACCGGTAGCGTTGACGAGGTGTACGAAGACAAAAAGAAAGTAAAGGTGATTGTAAAGATTTTCGGAAGAAAAACTCCGGTGGAACTCAATTTCATGCAAGTAGAAAAAGTCAATTAATATGGCAAAGGAAATTACAGGTTTTATCAAACTTCAGGTTAAGGGCGGCCAGGCGAATCCGGCTCCTCCTATTGGTCCGGCTTTGGGTGCCAAGGGTGTCAATATCATGGACTTCTGTAAGCAGTTCAATGCCAGAACCCAGGATCAGCCCGGTAAGGTGCTTCCGGTAGTGATTACAGTATACAAAGACAAGTCTTTCGAATTTGTAATCAAGACCCCTCCCGCAGCTGTATTGTTGATGGATGCTGCCAAGAAGAAAAAAGGTTCTGCTGAACCTAACCGCAACAAAATCGGATCTGTGACCTGGGATCAGGTAAAGACCATCGCGGAAGAAAAAATGCCTGACCTGAACTGCTTCACAGTAGAAAGTGCTATGCGCATGGTGGCAGGTACAGCCAGAAGCATGGGGCTCAATGTTGACGGAACAGCACCTTGGGATAACTGATTTAAGAACGAACTCAAAATATCTGAAAAGTGAGAGTGACTAAGAATAGAAAAAAAGCAGACGGCCTGGTAGATTCAGGAAAGCTGTACTCCATACAGGAGGCTTCCAACCTGGTGAAGCAGGTAACGACCTGTAAATTCAATGCGTCTGTGGACTTGCATATCCGCCTGGGTATTGATCCGCGTAAAGCTGATCAGGCTATCAGGGGAACCACTGCACTGCCACACGGAACCGGTAAGGAAAAACGCGTACTGGTACTGTGTACTCCTGAAAAGGAGGAAGAGGCTAAAGCAGCAGGTGCTGATTATGCCGGTCTGGACGAGTACGTAGAAAAGATTACCAACGGCTGGACTGACATAGATGTAGTTATCGCTACACCTTCTGTCATGCCTAAGATTGCCAAATTAGGTCGGGTACTCGGTCCCAGAAACCTGATGCCGAACCCTAAGGTGGGAACAGTAACCAACGATGTGGGTCAGGCTGTACAGGAAGTGAAAACAGGAAAAGTAGCCTTCAAAGTAGATAAGTTTGGTATCATCCACTCTTCTATCGGCCGCGTTTCTTTTAATGCAGAACAAATTGCTGAAAACAGTGAAGAATTGCTGCGTACCCTGGCACGCATGAAACCTTCTACTGCCAAAGGTATCTACTTCAAGAGCATCACTATGGCCAGTACCATGAGTCCGGGAATCGGAATAGATCCCAAAACTGTTGGCGGCATTTAATAAGTATCAGAAACCACGGAACAATGAATAAAGAACAAAAGACCCAGTTCATAGACGAGCTCAAAGATCGGGTCGCTCAATTCGATAACCTGTACATCACAGATGCATCATCCCTGACCGTGGAAGATGTGAATAAATTGCGCAGACTGTGCTTCGAGAGAGGCGTACAGTTTGAAGTGGTGAAGAATACACTGCTGAAAAAAGCACTGGAAACCTACGGCGAGAAATACGAAGGCCTTTTCGAAATACTGCACGGACCTACTTCTGTAATGCTCTGCGAAAGTTCTACCGAACCTGCCAGAGTAATCAAGAAGTTCAGAAAAGACGCAGATAAGGAAAGACCGGTATTGAAAGGCGCCTATATCGGTGAGGCCATCTTTATCGGAGATGACCAGCTGGAGGCTATTTCCAACATGAAGTCACGCGAAGAACTCATCGGAGAAATCATCGGACTGCTGCAGTCACCTGCCAAGAACGTTATTTCTGCGCTTCAGTCTTCCGGTGGCAAACTGGCAGGTATCCTGAAGACCCTGTCTGAAAAAGAAGAGAATTAATTAGAAACCATATTATTTTAAAAATCAATAAACCAATAGCAATGTCAGAATTAAAAGAGTTTGCAGAAAAGCTGGTTAGTTTGTCTGTAAAAGAGGTTAACGAGTTAGCCCAGATCCTGAAAGACGAGTACGGCATCGAGCCTGCTGCCGCTGCTCCCGTAATGGTAGCAGGTGGTGGTGGAGCAGCCGGTGGCGAAGAAGCCGCGGCTGAGAAAACATCTTTCGATGTGATCCTTACCAGCGCAGGTGCTGCAAAACTTTCTGTAGTTAAAGTAGTAAAAGACCTTACTGGTCTTGGACTTAAAGAAGCTAAAGAATTAGTTGACGGCGCTCCGAAAGCGGTGAAAGAAGGTGTTAGCAAAGAAGAAGCAGAATCAGTGAAAGCTGCTCTTACTGAGGCTGGTGCCGAAGTAGAAGTTAAATAATAAGCAGAATATCCCGGCGCAATACCTTTGCGTCGGGAGCTCTCTGTTTACAGGCATTGTTACCTGCTGGTAGCAAGCCTTATTGTTATTTAATTCATACTTAACTTTCATCAATACCGGATATGCCAGCATCAACAAGCAAGCCTACAGAAAGAATCAACTTTGGGAAAATAAAAAAGGCCGCAGAATATCCAGATTTATTGGATATTCAGGTTCAGTCCTTCAAAGACTTCTTTCAGCTAGAAACTACCCAGGAGAACCGGACCAATGAAGGTCTGTATCGTGTGTTTATGGAGAACTTCCCCATAACAGATGCGCGTAATATATTCCTGCTGGAGTTTCTCGATTATTTTGTGGACCCGCCCCGTTATTCCATGGAGGAATGCGTGGAGCGTGGACTCACCTATAGTGTGCCGCTCAAAGCCAAACTTCGTCTTTCCTGTAACGACGAGGAGCACATCGATTTCCAGACAATTGTTCAGGATGTATTCCTGGGCAACATACCTTATATGACGCCCAAAGGGACGTTCATTATCAATGGTGCGGAAAGGATTGTGGTTTCGCAGCTGCACCGCTCACCGGGTGTGTTCTTCGGACAAAGTATTCACCCCAACGGATCTAAAATCTACTCCGCAAGGGTCATCCCATTCAAGGGTGCCTGGATGGAGTTCGCTACCGACATCAATAATGTGATGTACGCCTACATCGACCGGAAGAAGAAATTCCCGGTCACTACCTTGTTAAGGGCTATCGGTTACGATACAGATAAAGACATCCTGGAGTTGTTCGGTCTTGCCGAAGAGCTGAAAGCAGATGCCAAAACATTGAAGAAGAATATCGGCCGCAAACTGGCTGCCCGGGTTTTGAAAACCTGGCGGGAAGATTTTGTGGACGAAGATACAGGTGAAGTTGTATCCATCGAACGGAACGAGGTTATACTGGAACGCGATACCATCCTCACGGAGGAGAATATCGACCAGATTCTGGAAACCGGCGTAGCTAATGTCATTGTTACCCGCGAAGATGTAACCAGCGACTACACCATCATTCTGAATACCTTACAAAAGGATGTTTCCAACTCCGAACTGGAAGCAGTGCAGCAGATCTACCGTCAGCTGCGCGGTGCAGAACCACCGGACGACGAGACTGCCAGAGGTATCATCGATAAATTGTTCTTCTCCGATAAGCGATATGACCTCGGAGAAGTAGGTCGTTATAAGATCAATGAGAAACTGGGTAAAGAAAGTGCCCTGACCGTAAAGGTGCTCACCAAGGACGATATCATTGCTATTGTTAAATACCTGGTAGAGCTCTCCAATCAAAAAGCGGAAATCGATGATATCGATCACCTGAGCAACAGAAGGGTGCGTACTGTTGGAGAACAGCTTTATGCTCAATTCGGCGTAGGTCTGGCTCGTATGGCAAGGACCATCAGAGAACGGATGAACGTCCGCGATAATGAGGTCTTTACACCCATCGAACTGATCAACGCAAGAACACTTTCTTCTGTTATCAATTCCTTCTTTGGAACCAGCCAGTTGAGCCAGTTCCTCGATCAGGTCAATCCCCTGGCAGAAATCACCCACAAAAGGAGGATATCTGCACTGGGACCCGGAGGTCTCTCCCGGGAACGTGCCGGCTTTGAAGTTCGGGACGTACACTATAGCCACTACGGCAGGTTGTGTACCATCGAAACACCGGAAGGTCCCAACATCGGTCTGATCTCCACACTCTGTGTGCACGCCAAAATCAATAAGATGGGTTTCATTGAAACTCCTTATAGAAAAGTGCATAACGGTAAAGTGGACCTGAAAGGCGAGGTGGTTTACCTGAATGCCGAAGAGGAAGACGAAATTGTAGTGGCGCAGGCCAATGCACCGATAGATGATAAGGGTAACTTCCTGAACGAAAAAGTGAAGTGCCGCGAGCAGGGTGACTTCCCAGAGCATGAACCGGATAAGGTGCAGTATATGGATGTTGCTCCTAACCAGATTGTGGGGGTTTCAGCATCCCTGATTCCATTCCTCGAACACGATGATGCCAACAGGGCACTGATGGGCTCTAACATGCAACGTCAGGCGGTTCCGCTGCTGCGTCCGCAGGCACCTATCGTAGGTACCGGTCTGGAACAGAAAGTGGCCGAAGACAGCAAGATGCTGATCAATGCCGAAGGGCATGGAGTGGTTGAGTATGTGGATGCCAATATTATTACTATCCGCTACCAGCGCGATGAGAACAGTAAACTGGTAAGTTTCGAAGAAGATTCCAAAACCTATGAGTTGCGGAAGTTCAAGAAAACCAACCAGAGTACTTGTATCAATATCAAACCAATTGTATCCAAAGGCGACAAGGTCGTTCCCGGTCAGGTATTATGCGAAGGCTATGCTACCGACAAAGGAGAGCTTGCACTTGGTGTCAACCTTAAAGTGGCATTCATGCCCTGGAAAGGTTACAACTTCGAGGATGCAATTGTGATCTCTGAGCGTATTGTAAAAGAAGATGTATTTACCTCTATTCATATTGAAGAATATGAACTGGAAGTAAGAGATACCAAACTCGGTGAGGAAGAACTTACAGCAGACATCCCCAACGTTTCGGAAGAAATGACCAAGGATCTGGATGCTAATGGTATCATCCGCATCGGTGCCACCATTTCCGAAGGCGATATCCTGATTGGTAAAATCACGCCCAAAGGGGAAACCGATCCAACGCCGGAAGAGAAACTTCTCCGTGCGATTTTCGGTGACAAAGCCGGAGATGTGAAGGATGCTTCCATGAAAGCACCTCCATCACTGGAAGGTACGGTAATCGACAAGAAGCTTTTTGCCAAAACCAAAAAGGATAAGAACGCTAAGACCCGCGAGAAAATAGCGCTGGAAAAACTCGAGAAGGAGCATGAAAAAGTGCTGGCCGAGTTGAAGGAGATTCTGATTCAGAAACTGATGACTGTCCTGAAAGACAAAAAGTCAGCAGGTGTAAGGACAGCTTTGAATGAAGAAATCATAGCTCCTAAAACCAAGTTCACCCAGAAGATGCTGGAAGGTATTCACTTCCAGGATACGAATCCGAGGGGATGGACAGGCGAGCAGGAAACCGATGATATGGTGCGCATGATGCTCCATAACTACGGCATCAAATGCAATGAAGAGCTGGGTCGCTACAAGCGTGAGAAATTCAATATCAGCGTGGGAGATGAACTTCCCAATGGTGTATTGAAACTCGCTAAAGTGTTTATTGCCAAAAAGCGTAAACTGAAAGTAGGAGATAAGTTGGCTGGTCGTCACGGTAACAAGGGTATCGTTGCCCGTATTGTACGTGAAGAAGATATGCCATTCCTCAGCGATGGAACACCTGTAGATATCGTATTGAATCCACTGGGTGTACCTTCCAGGATGAACCTCGGTCAGATTTATGAAACGGTGCTCGGATGGGCAGGCGAAAAACTCGGTGTGAAATTCGCAACGCCGATTTTCGATGGTGCACATCTCGATGAAATCGCTGCCTACATCGATCAGGCGGAATTGCCTCAGTTAGGTAAAACCTATCTCTACGATGGGGAAACCGGAGAGCGCTTCCATCAGCAAGCTACTGTAGGGGTGATTTATATGCTCAAACTCAACCACATGGTGGATGATAAGATGCATGCCCGTTCAATAGGTCCTTACTCACTTATTACCCAGCAACCATTGGGTGGTAAGGCACAGTTTGGTGGTCAGCGTTTTGGTGAGATGGAAGTTTGGGCATTGGAAGCCTACGGTGCATCTACTATCCTGCAGGAACTCCTGACAGTGAAGAGTGATGATATCATAGGTAGAGCCAAGACCTACGAAGCCATTGTAAAAGGTGAAAACCTGCCGGAACCGAATATACCGGAATCATTCAACGTGTTATTGCACGAGCTGAGAGGTCTGACCCTCGATGTTAAATTTGAATGAGTTGTATTGTTAACGAACTAAAAAGGAGATCACGATATGCCTTTTAAAAAGGATCTGAAGATCAAAGCCGACTTTAAGCAGATAGTCATTGGATTATCTTCACCCGACACCATACTGGAGCGTTCCTATGGTGAAGTGTTGAAGCCGGAAACCATCAATTACCGGACCTACAAACCTGAGAGGGATGGACTTTTTTGCGAAAGAATATTCGGACCGGTAAAAGACTATGAATGCTATTGCGGTAAATACAAACGTATCCGGTATAAAGGAATCGTCTGCGACCGTTGTGGTGTGGAAGTAACAGAAAAGAAAGTGCGCCGCGAAAGAATGGGGCACATCAAACTGGTGGTACCAATTGTACACATCTGGTACTTCAAGTCGCTTCCCAACAAAATCGGATACCTGCTGGGGATGTCCTCCAAGAAACTGGATTCGGTAATTTATTACGAGCGTTTTTGTGTGATTCAGCCAGGTCCCTGTGCTGAAGGTGTAACCATCAATGGTGAATTAAAGCGCTACGATACACATGATCTCATAACAGAAGAAGAGTACTTCGATATCCTGGATGCATTAGGCCAGGAAAATCAATTGCTCGATGATCACGATCCCAATAAGTTCATCGCTGAGATGGGTGCACCAGCTGTGCATACCATGTTGAGCAGACTGGACCTGGATGAGATGAGTGCCGCATTGCGCCATCAGGCCAACACGGAAACCTCTCAGCAAAGGAAGGCAGAAGCATTGAAGCGCCTGAGCGTGGTAGAAAGCTTCAGAGAGGCGAACGAACATATCGAGAACAAGCCGGAATGGATGATAGTGCAGTACCTGCCTGTCATACCTCCTGAATTGCGTCCACTCGTTCCATTGGACGGTGGTCGTTTTGCCAGTTCCGATTTGAACGACTTATACCGCCGAGTAATTATCAGGAATAACCGTCTGAAGCGCCTGATTGAAATCAAGGCTCCGGAAGTGATTCTCCGTAACGAAAAGCGGATGCTGCAGGAAGCAGTAGATTCACTTTTCGATAACTCCAGAAAATCCAATGCTTTTAAAGCAGAAGGTGGACGGGCATTGAAATCACTGAGTGATGTGCTGAAAGGCAAGCAAGGCCGGTTCCGTCAGAACCTGTTGGGTAAAAGGGTCGATTATTCAGGTCGTTCCGTTATCGTAGTAGGTCCTGAGCTGAAATTGCACGAGTGCGGTATCCCTAAGGATATGGCAGCAGAGCTTTTCAAGCCGTTTATCATTCGTAAACTGATTGAAAGGGGTATCGTTAAGACTGTAAAATCAGCTAAGAAACTGGTCGACAAGAAGGAAGCTGTTGTTTGGGATATTCTTGAAAATATTCTGAAAGGGCATCCGGTGATGTTGAACAGGGCGCCTACACTCCACAGGCTTTCAATTCAGGCTTTCCAGCCTAAACTGATTGAAGGTAAAGCGATACAGCTACACCCTCTGGTGTGTTCTGCGTTCAACGCCGACTTTGACGGTGACCAGATGGCGGTTCACGTGCCTTTGAGCAATGCTGCCGTGTTGGAAGCCCAGGTGTTGATGTTGTCTGCGCACAATATCCTTAACCCGCAAAGCGGTAATCCAATGACCGTTCCTTCACAGGACATGGTACTGGGTCTGTATTATATTACCAAGTCAAGGAAATCTACAGAAGAGCTGAAAGTACGTGGTGAGGGAAAAACATTCTATTCATCAGAAGAGGTTATCATTGCCTACAACGAGAATAAAGTAGACCTCCATGCGCCTATCAAATGTCGCGTAAACGTACTGGATGAGAATGGTGAACTGGTCTGGAAGATTATTGAAACAACGGTTGGTCGCGTTATATTCAATGAAGTTGTACCTGAAAGTGTAGGCTTCATCAATGCGCTACTCACCAAGAAGGCCATCGGTAAGGTTATTGGTGAGATTATCAAATCAACCGATATTCCAACCACAGCCCGATTCCTCGATGATATAAAAGACCTCGGATTCCGCTGGGCATTTAAAGGTGGTCTTTCCTTCAACATCGGTGACCTGGTAGAAGTAGAAGAGAAGCAGGAACTGATAGATCGTTCGCAGGCAGAGGTAGATGAAGTCATCTACAGCTATATGAACGGTTTCATCACTGATAAGGAGCGTTACAATAATATCATTGATATCTGGTCCAGGTTGAACACCCGCCTTACAGGTGAACTGTTAACCAAGTTGACCAACGATAAGCAAGGGTTCAACTCCGTGTTCATGATGCTGGATTCCGGCGCCCGTGGTTCGAAAGAACAGATCAGGCAGCTGGCGGCAATGCGGGGACTGATGGCCAAGCCGAGAAAATCTGGTAATACAGGTGGTGGAGAAATCATTGAGAATCCTATCCTTTCTAACCTGAAAGGCGGACTATCGGTATTGGAATACTTCATCTCCACACATGGTGCCAGAAAAGGTCTTGCGGATACAGCCCTTAAAACAGCTGATGCCGGTTACCTTACCCGTCGTCTGGTGGATGTGGCCCAGGATGTGGTTATCACAGAAGAGGATTGCGGTACATTAAGAGGTATTCAGGTGTTTGCCCTGAAGGACAACGAGGATATTGTTGAACCTTTGAGCGAACGTATTATCGGCCGTACCAGTCTGCACGACATTTACGACCCCATTACCGATGAATTGTTGGTGAAAGCAGGTCAGTTGATCAATGTGAATGTGGCCAATAAGATAGATGAAACTGCCATTGATATGGTAGAGATCAGGTCTGTACTGGCTTGTGAATCTAAGCGTGGTGTTTGTGTGAAGTGCTACGGTACCAACCTCACCAACAACAGGATGGCACAGACCGGCGATGCAGTGGGAATTGTTGCAGCACAGTCTATCGGTGAACCGGGAACACAGCTTACACTGCGTACCTTCCACGTGGGTGGTGTTGCAGGAAGTATTGATACACAATCGAAATTGTTTGCCAAGTTTGATGGTAGAGTAGAATTTGACGGGTTAAGATTTGTGGAAACTACCAATGAAGAAGGCAACAAAATCAAGGTTGTATTAGGTCGTACCGGTGAGGTGCGCATCATTGATCCTAAATCAGGTAAGCTGATGATTACCAACAACGTGCCTTATGGTTCACAGTTGGTGGTAGCAGAAGGTGATGTAATTGCCAAGGGTGATGTGATTTGCTCCTGGGATCCGTTCAATGCGGTTATCGTTTCAGAACTGGGTGGTAAGGTAGATTACGAAGATATCATTGAAGGTATCACGTTCAGGGAAGAAACGGATGAGCAGACCGGTCACAGGGAGAAAGTAATTATCGATACCAGGGATAAGAAAAAAATTCCGACTATCCTGTTGCTCGACAAGAAGAAAGGAGAGCCTATCGCTACCTATAACCTTCCTGTTGGTGCGCATATCATGCCTGAAAAGGATGAAGATATCAAGCCCGGCCAAATCATTGCCAAGATTCCAAGAGCATTGGGTAAGGTGAAGGATATAACGGGTGGTCTGCCAAGGGTTACCGAATTGTTTGAAGCACGCAATCCCAGCAACCCTGCGGTTGTAGCCGAGATTGATGGTGTGGTAAGCTATGGTAAGATCAAACGCGGTAACCGTGAAGTGATAGTAGAGAATAAGGATGGTCAGGTACGCAAGTATCTGGTGCCGCTGAGCAAGCAAATCCTGATTCAGGAGAATGACTACATCTATGCCGGTATGCCGATGAGTGATGGTGCCATTACTCCGGGTGATATTCTGTCTATCAAAGGTCCTTATGCATTGCAGGAATACATTGTGAATGAGATTCAGGAAGTATACCGACTGCAGGGTGTGAAGATCAACGACAAGCACATTGAAGTGATTGTTCGTCAGATGATGCGCAAGATGACTATTACCGATCCGGGTGATACCAGATTCCTTGAAGGTCAGCTGGTGGATAAGACGGATTTCCTCGAAGAAAATGACCGCATGTTCGATAAGAAGGTCATTACGGAAGTCGGAGATTCTACTAAATTACGCCAGGGTCAGATTGTTACTATCCGTCAGGTAAGGGAAGAAAACAGTATGTTGAAGCGCGCTGACAAACAGCCGGTAGAATACCGCGATGCAACAGCAGCAACAGCTACTCCAACCCTGCAGGGTATTACGAAGAGCTCACTGGGAACCAACAGCTGGATATCAGCTGCGTCCTTCCAGGAGACTACCAAAGTACTCAGCCAGGCCTCTATCTCTGCACGGGTAGATACACTTGCAGGATTGAAAGAGAATGTGATTGTAGGACATAAGATTCCAGCGGGAACAGGTCAGCGTTCTTTTGAAAAACTGATCGTGGGTTCAAAAGAAGAGCTGGAAGCGATGACTCCAGTTGCTGATACGGAAGAATAAGGAAGTATCAACTGCAATAAAGCACACAACCGGCAAAGTAATCCTTTGCCGGTTTTTTTTTATTTTTACTATCTGAATGTATGGAGAGGTAGTTATGCTCAAAAAATGACAAACAGTATACTTCTAGTTTAGATACCGCTCCCTATCATTGCTCAAATCTTAATAATCTTATCATTTTATGCGAAAAACGTTACTGGCCATTGTCCTAGGGACATTGCCGCTCCTCCTTTTGGCTCAGTCTAATGAGCGTTGTAGCATCGATGCCTACACAACATTTAAACAAACAAAAGATCCCAAGTATGCCGACAAACTTCAACAAGCTGAAGTTATCATGCAGGCATCGATGGGAGCCAATACATTTGCACGTTACGGAGGGGAAGATTTGTATACTATACCTGTGGTAGTGCATGTAGTTTGGAGAACTCCGGCCCAGAACATTTCGGATGAACAGGTAATGTCTCAAATCGATATTCTGAACAAGGATTTCCAGCGTTTGAATACAGATACTACAGAAACACCGGAAGGTTTTAAACCAGTAGCAGGTTCATTGCCCATTCAGTTCTGCCTCGCACAGCGCGATCCGGATGGCAATCCAACAACGGGTATTTTGCGAGTGGAAACTACGGTTTCTTCCTTTTCAACCGACGATGATGTAAAATTCAATGCCTCCGGTGGCTCGGACCAGTGGGATCCGGAGCGGTATTTTAATATCTGGGTTTGTAATCTGACAGGCGGTTTATTAGGCTATGGAGAATTTCCTACAGCCGGATTCAGCGACACCTATGGCGTGGTGAATGATTACCTGTATTTCGGCGATATTGGTACAGCGTCACCACCTTATGATGAAGGTAGAACTGCTACACATGAGGTAGGTCACTGCTTTAACCTTCGCCATATCTGGGCCGATGATGGCAGTGGATGCGGAGCCAGTGACCTGGTAGATGACACACCTAATCAGGCAGGAGAGAATTATGGATGTCCGTCCTTCCCCCGATATGACGCCTGCACAGACACGGGTGATGGCGTTATGTACATGAATTATATGGACTATACCAATGATGGTTGTATGAATATCTTCACGCAGGGTCAGGCTGACAGGATGTGGAATGCCATCAATAACTTTTACCCGGAATTATTGGAATCAGATGGTTGTCTGCCAATCGAACTCTTGGCGCACGACGCATCTTTACTGACGGTTATCGAACCGGTAGGGTTGAGTTGTGAAAACACGATTGTTCCTGAAATAACCATTCGGAACTTTGGTGCGGAGGTACTTACCTCGCTGGAAATTGAATACAGCATTGATGGTGGCACACCTTTTACTTATACATGGATAGGAAGTCTGGCGTCGCTGGAAAGTACAAGCTTTAGCCTGCCTGAGATTACGGCTACGGAAGGTGGGCACACTTTCGAGGTGAATACCAGTAATCCTAATGGTTTTGTTGACCTTAATCCCACCAATGACAGCGGCAGCAGCGACTTTAGCGTTTATACTTCGGGAGTTGAAGCACCCCTGGTGGAAGGATTTGAATCAGTGGTATTTCCGACAACGGGCTGGTCTGTAGAGAATAATACCGGCGGTATCACCTGGGAGCGGACTACTGCTGCTTCCAGCACGGATGTAGCCGCAGCATGGGTTAATAATTATGATTACGATAGTGAGGGTGCAACAGATGACTTGGTAAGTATTCCTGTTGACCTGACTGATATGGAAGCTCCTCAGGTGAGTTTCGATGTAGCCTATACATATTATAAGCAGGGGAGTACTACCTACACCGATGCTATGGAAGTTCTGGTTACAACCGATTGTGGTGCCACATTCACGTCTGTCTATTTCAAGGAGGGGGAAGATTTGTCTACCCGCTCACCCATTTCTGCCAGTTTTACGCCTTCAGAATCACAATGGAGAAAAGATACTATTGACCTTTCTGCATTTGCCGGTTCTACATTCGTTAGTCTGGTATTCCGGAATATTACCGGATACGGAAATAATTTATATTTAGATAACATTAATATTGAGGAGAAAGTAATTCCACAGGCTATAACAGATCTTCCTGCCGGCTGGCTCACAGTAGGTCCTGTACCTGCTTCCAGCTTTTTGCAGTTGAACTGGACTTCCGCTTTACCGGAAGGAGATGTGATGCTGATAGATATGTCGGGCAGGAGAATACAGCTTCGCCATATGGCAGGCGGAGCATCCGGAAGTTCCATTGTAGCGGTAGACGATTTGCCTTCAGGCCTTTACTTCCTTCAGTACATCAGCGACAGCCGGATATACCAGGGGGAACGCGTCATGATTACCCGGTAAGAGCTATAGCAGCATAAGGTTGGCTGCCTATGCCCGCCTTATGCTGTTCTCCTTGCTTCTTTCACTATTTTTGTAGGAAAGAACAATTATGTCTGATCAAAAAGAAAAAGTCCCCACCAATCAGCTGAATATTGAATTGACAGAAGATGTGGCGGAAGGCGTTTACTCCAATCTTGCCATCATTACGCATTCCAATGCAGAGTTTGTGTTTGACTTTATCCGGGTTATGCCGGGGGTGCCTAAGGCCAAAGTGAAAAGCAGAATAGTGATGACTCCTCAGCATGCCAAGCGATTACTCAGAGCCCTGGCAGATAATGTAGCCAAATTCGAAGCTACCCATGGAGAAATTGCCGAGCAGGATCCTGTGCAGGGCATACCCATGAATTTCGGACCAGCCGCCAAGGCTTAAAAACTATCGACTTTGCCAGATAATGGGCCCATCACCATTACGGTTATCAGTCCGGTTTTTAATAATGGAAGCGGAATAGCTGCATTACTTCAACAGGTACAGGATGTGTTGAGTGCGCTTCAGGTTGTGCCCCAGATTATTCTGGTGGATGATGGTAGCGCGGACCATTCCTGGGAAGAAATAACCCGCATCGGTCCTTCCATTGCAGGTTTATGTGCCTACCGGCATGTGCGCAACATGGGTCAGCATCAGGCGATATATACCGGATTGCAGTTGGCTAAGGGCGACTGGGTGGTAGTGATGGATGCTGACTTGCAAGACAACCCCGCATACATTGCAGCCTTCTTCGAAAGTTGCACGAAGCGCCAGCGTTCCATATTGGCCAACAGGCATACCAAAAAGAACAGGCCCTATTATGTGATTTCTTCTTATCTGCTGAATACACTGCTATCCGCACTGGTTGGCTTACGAATGCATTACAGAACAGGTAATTTTGGTATGTTCATGCGATCAACTATCGATAAAGTGCGCAGTATGTCTCCTCATAACTTTTACTTTCCCGTTGCGGTTCGCCTGGCAGAAGGAAGAATAGAACACATTGATGTGGAGTTCAGGTTGCGCTACGATGGCGACAGCAGTTATACTTTTTCAAAGCATATAAGTCTGGCATTACAGGCAATTCGTTTTGCAATGAGCTGGCATGGGAGGAAAGGCACGTTTTCGGTGGATGAAAGGATTCAAGAACGCTATATCAACTCCGACCATCCATGAGCATACCATTCAATCGGCCACCCATTACAGGACACGAGATAGAGCGGATGCAGGATTGTATTGCGCGCGGTAAAACTTCGGGCAATGGCTACTACACAGCATATTGTCAGCAATGGTTAGCTGAAAAGCTGGATGTTCAGGCGGCTCTGCTCACGACCTCAGGTTCAGCGGCACTGGATATGGCGGCACTGCTTTGCGGTATACGACCGGGAGATGAGGTAATTATTCCTGCATTCACCTTTACTTCTACCGCCAATGCTTTTGCACTGCGCGGTGCAAAGATTGTTTTTGCCGACGTTTTACCTACTACACCTGTTATTGATGCGGATGCGATAGCTGCATTAATAAGCCCGAGAACGAAAGTTATTGTGGTAGTGCATTATGCCGGTATTGCTCCTGATATGGAAGCCATCGGTGCGCTGGCGCGCGACAACAACATTGTGGTTATTGAAGATGCTGCCATGTCTTTTGGGGCGAAGTACAAAGGCAGGTACCTGGGTAGTTTTGGCCGGATGGGGATATTATCTTTCCATGAAACCAAGGTGCTGGCATGCGGAGAAGGGGGAGCCCTCCTGTTAAGTGATGCAGCAGATACTGCAGCAGCAGAAATCATATGGGAAAAGGGAACCAACCGGGCAGCCTTTGCCAGAGGCGAAACCCAGAAATACGAATGGGTAGGATTGGGGAGCAGTTTCCTATTATCTGATATTCAGGCTGCCTGGTTATCTGCGCAGCTGGATCATTATCAGGCTGTTTTGAAGGAGCGCATGGACTTGTGGAATGCCTATCACAATACACTGCATAATCTGGCGGAAAAGGGACATTTTTTGCTGCCACAGATATTGCCATTTTGTGACCACAATGCCAGTGTGTTTTATATTAAATGTAAGTCCGGGGAGGAGCGCAACGCCCTGCTACACTACTTACAGGATAAAGGTATTTTGGCAGTATTCCATTATCAGCCCCTGCATACATCACCCTATTTTTCACCCTTGCATGATGGCAGGAAACTGGTGCATGTGGAGGATTGGTCGCGAACGATACTGCGTCTGCCGCTCTATTACGGATTGTCAAACCAGGAAGTGGAATTTATTTGTGACAGCATTCTGGCATTTTATTAAAGGATTTATTAAATTAATGTTTAATCTTTAGCAATCAGGGTAAAGCAATAAACGAAAGAATAAAATGTAACTAATTTTGTTTTTAAGAATTGAAACTTACATCGGCACTCATATTATCCCTTCTATATTCCGTTTCTGTCCTTGCGCAATCCAGGCAAAGGGACGGCGAGGTCGGCGTTAACCTTGGCTTTTCCAACTTTCTTGGTGACTTAGGCGGCTCTCCCCTGGAGGGACGACCTTTCTGGTTCGATATCGATGCACCAGTAACTCGTCCTGCCATAGGCTTGGTATACCGTCAGGAAATTATACCCCATTGGTCGATAAGAGCCAATTTCTATTACTCAGTGGTTCGGGGAAGCGATGAATTGACAGAAAATGAAAGCCGCAGTCAAAGAAACCTCAGCTTCCGCTCGCCCATTTATGAACTGTCTGCTTTTATTGAGTACGACTTATTCCGGTTTGTCGGGAACGATAAAAAACCCTGGACACCATTTATATACGCAGGTATAGGAACTTTCTGGTTCAACCCGCAGGCATTTTACAATGGAGAGTGGATAGAACTGCAACCACTGGGAACAGAGGGTCAGGGGCTGCCGCAATATCCCGACAGGCAACCTTATAGTTTGAATGCCATGTGTTTTCCCATTGGCGGAGGTGTGAAGTACACTACCAAAAACAACTGGGTCTTTGGTCTGGAGACCGCCTGCAGGTTAACTACAACAGATTATATCGATGATGTAAGCACCGATTACCCCAATGCAGCTTTCCTACAGGAGTTTTATGACCCGGAAAAAGCAGCACTCATCATTGCTCTCTCCGATAGGTCTGTGGCAGGCGATAAAGTTTTATCCGGTGCCGAAAGCCAAAGAGGTAATCCCGGTTACAATGATGCCTACTTCATGGGAGGCTTGTTCACTATTACCTACCATTTTGAACGTACCAAACGTCCCAAGCCGGGTTCCTGTTACTTTTAATCTTCGTCTTCGGCTTCTTCCTGGGCTGCCGACCAGATACTCCAGGCGTATTCAGCCTGTAATTCCAGCATGCGTTCACCATTTACCACTGTAGCTCCCTGGTTTTTTGCTCGCTGTAAAAACTGCGTAACAGCAGGGTTATAGATAAGGTCAAAGCAAAGATGGTTCTTGCCAATGGCCGAATAATCCAGGTCCGGTGCAGTCGCTGTATCGGGGTGCATACCGAGGGGAGTGGTATTGATGATGACAGTGTGTTGCTCCAAAATGGCTTTGGTCAGATCGCTGTAACTGATACAATGATCTCCTGCATTTCTGGAAACCAGCTGCACTTGAATGTCCAGTTCTTTCAGTGCATATTGCACGGCTTTGGAAGAACCGCCTGTTCCCAGTACGAGCGCATGTGTATGATGAGCTTTCAGATGTGGTTTTAGCGCATCGCGAAAACCCAGCCAATCGGTATTGTAACCTATTTTTTCAAATTCATCGATTAAGATGCAGTTGACAGCGCCAATTTCGGCCGCAACAGGATCCATATCATCCAGGTACTCAATAATGCTCTCCTTGTAGGGTATGGTAACATTGAGTCCACATAAATTCTTGTGCACCTCCAGCAACAGCCGAATATCATCAATGTCATCGAGCGGGAAAAGCTCATAATGATGGTCTTTCAGCTTCTCTTTCTTGAATTTCTTCATGAAATATTGCTGCGAGAAAGAATGCGTGAGCGGATTGCCTATGAGTCCGTAGAGGTACAAATCTTCAGACTGCAGCGCTTTGAGATCGTCTTTCGGCAGAGGGTCAGATGACGAACTTTCCATATAACTTTTGCTATTTAGGTTGTTTTCGAGCGAGTCGCTCTAACGAAAATATTAAAATGAATCCAATTATCATGAGTAAAATGCAAAGAATCAATTGTGGTTCATTGCCCGTTTTTTCCAGGAAGGCTCCGGGGAGGAGGTTGGCTTCTTTAAGAACCTTTTCTTCTCCATCAATGATTTTACTGGAAATGACTTCTTTCCATGGCCAGACCTTATTCAGCGAGCCGACCATGAATCCTGCCAGTAAAGCAATGGTGATATCATGATAGCGCTTCAGCAACCAGGATAATAAATGGGAAAAGCTGATGATACCGATACCTGCACCGGCGATGAACGTAATGATGACGCTCAGTTTCATTTCGTGTATGGCACCTAATACGTATTCATACATACCCATCAGCAACAGGATAAATGACCCGGATATTCCCGGAAGTATCATAGCACAAATCGCGACGGAGCCGGTAATAAACACAAACCAGGTTGTTTTAGGCCCTTCGGCAGGGGATGCAATGGTGATTGCATATGCGATGGCAATACCGGCGATGCCTGATAGCAGGGTTTGCCAATTGTACTGCTTAATGGTAGATCCTACATAAATGGCCGAAGCTATCACCAGGCCGAAAAAGAAGGACCAGACCAATTGCGGGTAATCTGTCAGCAGGAACAGGATTATCCTGGAAAGAGATAGTATACTGATGGCAATGCCTGCTAACAGGAAGACCAGAAACCACCCATTGATATGCTTCCAAAAGGCAGGTATCCCTTCCTTAAACAAGATTTTCACCGCTTTGGCATCGATGGAACGAATGGTATCTATGAGTTCTTCATAAATGCCTGAAATGAATGCGATGGTACCACCAGATACACCGGGGACAACGTCTGCCGCACCCATTGCCACACCCTTAAGTGTAAGGGTGTAATATTTCCTGATAAGGTCAAGCATCTATATCAAGGTAAGAAATGATGAAATGTGTCTCCTCTGAGACCGATGCGCAGCGTTTCCAGCGCAATAACTTCGTTGGTAGGGATATTGCCCAGATTGACGTTGGCGCCCAGCAATTTAATGAACCACACCTGTTGTGATTTCATAGGGGCCTCCCAGATAATTTTCTCCATCGGGATTTTGGTGAGGATCTCATCAATCAGACCTTCCCGTACTTCACCCTTTTCCCGGTAGATGCCCACTGTTCCGCTTTCCCGTGCTTCTGCAATCACTTTACTCGCACCTGCATCAATTTCAGTTTGCATCAATTTAATCCACTTATAAGGTGCCAGTTCTTTGGTAGCATCCTTACTGCCCACTTCACTCAAGACAGTGCATCTTTTGGCCAGTCGGCTGATGATGGCACATTTCTCATCATGTTCCAGGTCAATAGAGCCATCGCTCACCTCTACATGATTTAAATTGTAGGTATCCAAAAGTGCCAGATAGTTATCCAGCTGGTTTCTTATTATAAAGGCCTCCAGCAGGGTGCCTCCCAGGTAAACACCTAGTCCGGCAGATTGGTAAAGTGCGATTTTTTCTTTCAGGTGTGGCGTAAGATAGGAAGTACCAAAGCCCAGCTTTACAAGGTCGATGTATTCCACTCCCACACTGAGCATATCTTCGGCTTCCCGGATGCTCAACCCTTTATCCATTACCATGGTTATGCCATTGTTGCGTGGCTTTGCATCCCTTTTGGGAAGATTGCTTATTTCAAAATTCATAGGCTTCAAATGAAGCAACAAAGTTAGCAAAAGGGGTTATATTGCATTTATAATTCAACAGTTATGTTAAATAAGACATTTTGGGAGCACCGATACGAACATCAGCAGACTGGTTGGGATCTGGGAGAAGTGTCTCCTCCACTTAAAGGATATATCGATCATTTGCAAGACCCTTCCCTCCGGATATTGATCCCCGGATGTGGAAACGGACATGAAGCCTTGTACCTGCAATCGAAAGGCTTCCAGCATATTACGGTATTAGATATAGCTGAGCCGCCGCTGGCTGCCCTGAAGGAAAAGTCAGGAGAAAATGGTCGAATAACAACAGTTAACGCAGACTTTTTCGAACATAACGGCACCTACGATCTTATTCTCGAACAAACATTTTATTGCGCACTCGATCCTTCCATGCGTCAGCGCTACTGGGAGCATATGCACCAGTTACTGGACAACAACGGAGTGCTGGCAGGGGTGCTTTTCAATGTTGATTTCGACAAGCAGGGGCCACCCTTTGGAGGGAATGAAGCTGATTACCGCAAGGAGTTGAAGCCCTATTTCCACATCGCCATCATGGAACCATGCTACAACTCTATTCAGCCCAGGATGAATACCGAGTTGTTTTTCATGCTGCGACCCAGGTAGTAATTACTTTCTGTAGAGGTCCAGCAAATCGGCGTTTTCCTTTATGGAAAGGAACGAAGGGTCTGTTTCGTTGAGTATAATGTGCCTGCTGTAATCTTCTTCCAGCGCTTTTCCCAGTAGATGTCGTGCAGCCTGGTGTTTGCCCAGTTGCCAGCATATCAGGCTCTGGAGATAGGTGAATTCTACAAAATTGCCACAGCGTAACATAGCATTTTCCACTGCTTCGAAGGCGCGTTGAGGTTCTTGCTGTTCCAGCAGGTAGACAATCAGGTCTAACCAGTAATTTAGGATGTCGGGTCTGCTGTTGACCAGTTGTTGCAGGTATTGGCCTACTTCTTCTTCCCTGCCCATCATGCGGTATACACTGATGATGCAGGCGATATAGAATTCATTGTCGTTATCAATCCGCAGTGCTTTCTTATAATTCACCAGCGCGGGTTCCAATCTGTTTTCCTGACGGTACGATTCGCCAATACGGAAGAAAGCTTCATCTAGATAGGGGTCGTGACGCGTAGATTTCCGGTAGTGAAAACGCGCTTTTTTGAGGTCCTGCTTTTTTTCATAGCAAAGCCCGATGCGGAAACTGTGGTCTTCAAAACCGCCAGATTTTTCCTGAGCTACCTGAAAGGTTTCGATGGCCTTATCGTATTCTTCCAGTCGGAAATAGATATCGGCAGCATCTCTGTAAACCAGGTCGAAATCCTCCTGAATAGCCATGGTGAATTCGAATGCTTCCAGTGCTTTATGATAATTTCCGGTACCGGCATATGCCTTGCCCATATTGTACCATGCCATCCAGTTATACGGATGGGCATCTGTAATTTGTTGATGAATGGTCAGGCTTTCATCGAACTGATCTGTCATTTCCACGATATGGGCGAACTTCATCAGCACGGTTTCATTGCCCGGGTTAATGCTCAGGGCCTGCTCCAGGTACCTGAATGCCGCCATGAAGTCTTCACCCAGTTCAGCGATATCACTGAGTTCCGCCAGAACGATGTCTTTTTCTTCCTTGTCGGCCAATTGCAGGGCATGCATTAAAGTGGCAGTAGCTTCTTCTGCCTGGTTAAGCTCGAGCAGAATATCGCTTTTCAGCAGGTAGATATCTATATGGGTGGCGTCGAAGACTACAGCCTTATCCAGCAGCGAAAGGGCTTTCTGGAATGCCTTCCGATTGAAAAGTAATTCCGCCTTACGCGTCAGAAAGTCGGCAGAATAGGGGTTTTGTTCAATGGCCAGATCGGCGACAGCTTCCATCTTGCCTTCCTCCATCCGCGCCTCATAGTATTCATAAATGCGCTCCAGCGCCTCTTCGTCGAAATAGCTGTACTCCCTTGTCAGGTAATATCCTTCAAATTGCTCAATCAGCTCCTGTAGTCCCGCTTCTTCAGCGTAATCGTCTTGGTCGGGTCTTAGCATATGTATGCAAAATTACGTTTATTAAAACTGAAAAGTTCCATCTTTAGTCTATGCCTACCGGCTGTTGCGCATTTAGCACATATTAACTTCTCTATAAGCCTTGCTAACACATTTCAGCCTGTATTAATCCCTATTTTTGTCGCTTAATTTTCTGAAATGATGCTTCGAAAAATGCTTTCTCTTATTTGCATGCTCAAGGTAGCACTAATAGCCGATGCCCAGCAAGCAACTTATTGGCAACAATTTGTGGATTACGAAATCCATGTCACCCTGGATGACACAGCCCACACTTTAGCAGCAGAAATGACTATTGAGTACACCAATAATGCACCGGAGTCACTCGATTTCCTATGGATGCATATGTGGCCCAATGCCTACAGTGATGCCAAGGAGACGGATCTGGCAAAGCAGTTTATTCAGCAGGGAAGTAAAAAACTGTTGCGCGCCGGTGAGGACGAGATGGGGAGCATCTACGATTTTTCCTTTCAGCTGGACGGTCGTGCATTGACTTGGGAGCCTCATCCCGAATATGCAGATGTCGTGAAAGTTATTTTGCCGGCGCCCCTCGCCCCCGGACAAAAAGTGCAGTTGTTTATTCCTTTTCAGGTGCATATACCCTCCTCTGATTTTTCCCGATTGGGACATTCCGACAACGCCTATCAGATAACGCAATGGTATCCCAAGCCGGCTGTGTACGACAAAAACGGCTGGAACGAAATGCCGTATCTGAATCAGGGGGAATTCTATTCTGAGTTTGGAAATTTCAGTGTCTATATCACTGTTCCCGATAATTATATAGTGGCTGCCAGTGGCGATTTGCAAACTGCATCTGAGAAAGCTTTTCTGATGGAGCGCGCTGCAGCCACAGCAGAAATGGAGTCTTTCCCAACTGACTTGAGTTTCCCGCCATCATCTCCTACCACGAAAACATTGCATTACATCCTGGAGAACGCGCATGATTTTGCCTGGTTTGCCGACAAGCGTTTTCATGTATTACATGGATCTATCGAACTGCCTTTTTCAGGACGGACGGTAGAAACATGGTCTTACTTTACGAACCTGCAAGCCGATTTATGGATGAAGAGTATCGACTACCTCAACCGTTCTGTGATAGCTTACAGCAATTATGTCGGGGAGTATCAATGGAATGTGGCACAGGCACTAGAGGGCGCATTAAGTGCCGGAGCTGGAATGGAATATCCTACTATTACCATAATTGGAGAGTCGCCGACTGCTGCTGCATTGGACAATGTGATTACCCACGAGGTGGGTCATAACTGGTTCTATGGTATGCTGGGAAGCAATGAGCGCGAATACGCATGGATGGACGAGGGAATCAATTCCTACTATGAATCGCGGTACATGGATACTTACTATAATAACAATCCGCTTGAGGTATTTCTGGGACCCGTAGCCAATGTGTTCAGCTCGCCCGAAATTCTCGAAAAGAATACCACCCAACTTTCCTGGTACCTTATTGCCGGTTTGGAGCGGATGAACAAATCGCAACCCATTGAGCTGCACTCCAACGACTTCGTTAGTCTGAACTATGGACTGCTTGTTTATCAAAAGACTGCTTTCCTCATGAGTTATATGGCAGATTTTCTGGGCCAGGGCCAGTTTGATCGTGTGATGGCAAGGTATTTTGACCAGTGGAAAATGGAGCATCCCCAACCGGAAGATATCAAGCAGGTTTTCGAAGAGGAAACAGGTGAAGATATGAGCTGGTTTTTCGATGGTTTGTTGCGGGACGATCGCAGTCTGGATTATCGTATTCAGGAGATCCAAAATGGCAAAACGGTCATGGTTGCCAGAATAAAAAACCTCACGGATATAGCTGCTCCTTTCCCCATTTCCCTTATGCACGGCGACAGCGTGTTGCGGACAGAGTGGCACCGGGGTTTTGTGGGTCTGCAGGCCATATACATCAATAAGTTGGGAGAAGATGAGGTTATTACAGAATTGCGCATTGGAACGAATGGACTTTTCCCGGATTATAACATGGAAAATAATAATATGCGTGTGAAGGGCTTGTTCAAAAAGACAGAGCCACTTGCACTTAAATTTTTGCTTGCCCCTGACAACCCTGAGAAGACAAGTATTTTCTATTCGCCCTTGATTGGAGGTAACGTGAATGATGGTTTCATGCTTGGTCTGGGATTATGGAACAGTACATTTCCTGCACCTGCATTGGAGTGGGTGCTGGCGCCCATGTATGGATTTAATTCCAATGCTGTATCTGGTCAGGGTAGCATAGGCTGGAACATGTACCCCGAGGAAGGGCCATTCGACCGACTGCGCTTATCTGCTTTTGGAGCAACGTATCGCACCAATCCTGATTTCGATGGCATGTGGTACCGGAAGCTGCAACCACAACTTGAACTGAGCTTCAGAAAACCCAAATTGACAGATCCGGTAAGTCACAATATACGTGCGCGCGCTGTGCGTATAGAAGAGTCATCGGTAGATCCCGGAAGTCCATTTCCGGAAATCGCCTATGAAAGCTTTACAGAATGGTTCAGCGAAGTGCAGTATACTGTGACCAACAAACATATTTTGCATCCTTATTCTTTGACAGCTACAGCGCAGCATAATCGCGATTTTCTCAAGTTATTTGCAGAACTGAATTACGATATAGTATTTTCCAAATATAAAATAGAAACCAGGTTGTTTGCCGGTTATATGAACGATATGGCCGAGACACCCAATCTGCGCTATCAATACTCCCTTGCAGGGGTGTCCAGTTTGAATGACTACTTATACGATGACATTCTTCCCGGTCGAAATGCGGCAGAGGGCATGTGGTCCAATCAGATTACCAGAAGGGATGGTTTTTTCAAGTTGCCTGCAACAGAGCAAAGTATTGGCTGGAGCAACGATTTATTGTTAGCGTTCAATATCGAGTTGCCTGTCCCCAATTTACCAATATCGTTTTTTGCTGATGCGGGATATGTTGGTGATGTAGATACGGACCTGGCAGTTGAAGTTAGTGGTTTTCAATACGATGCCGGTATTATGCTGCGACCTATCAACAACATACTGGAAATATATTTCCCGTTGATTGGTTCTGCGCAACTGGCTGATCCGCTGGCGTTCAATTACGCGCAGTACATCAGCTTTACGTTGAGCTTCAATACCATCAATCCGTTTGAAGCACTGCGGAAGCTATCGTTGTGATAACATCCTAACGGGGATATAAGTAAATACGCTCTGAACGGTAGCTGAGGTCAAGACCACCCCAGGCAAGCGCACCGTCGGAGAGTGCATTCTTGAATTGCAGTGTTATTTCGCTGGCAACGCTGGCATCCGGGAAGGTAACTTCTATGATTTTCGCATAGGAGGTTGGACCAAATACGATTCCGGAATGCATAATGCGATTGGTGTTCTGCAGTCTGTCGACATCACTGATAATGGGAGCCCAGCATTCGGTTCCCCTTTCCTTGCCGTATTGCCAGATTTGCTGAACGGTCATTGCTGCCTCATCGATACGGTATTCAACTGCCCTACTGAAAGAAGGCTCGCCCGGCAGAAAGTGTCGGTTAAATCCGTTATCGAAAATGAAGATGTTTCCATTGGGCAACAACATCGGAGCATGCTGTCCCCAGGTCCAGTCGAAGGAGGGGCTTTCGGTAGTGCCTTGTTGTACTTCATCGGGATAAGCATTCCCTGTCGCATCTACCGCGGTCAGCAACCAATCGCTGTTATCCAGGCCATTGGCGGCAACACCCCAACCCTGATGCGGAGCGAGTATCCATACCAGCTCATTATTGCGGGTTACCTTCACTACTCCCTGGTTTCTTCCGGAAATAATCAAGCAATCATCGTCTTCACTGTACCATACAGCATTGTTATGGAACCAGTCGACAGGGTCTTCTACCAGGTCGTACCTATCCATATCCAGGATTTCCCTTAAGTCCCATTCTTGTACCAAGGTTCCGTTAGGTGAAATTTCAATGATATGGTCTTCCACAGTGCTGATACCTTCCTTGTCGACGGCTAACAGGTAATTCCCATTCGGCATGATGCGCGTTTCATGGTGCTGAAAATAACCAGGGATATAAATGTCATTGATTTCATTTCCTAAGAGGTCGTATTCATAAATATGATCCAGATAGGAAACGAGCATATTTCCGTTGGGCAGTTGTTTGACAGGGAAGGAGAGGTCGGAAAATACGTCCAGCTCCAGGAACCATCTCACCTTACCGGCTTCATCGAAAATGAAAGGCACACTGAGAAAACTTGTACCCAGACCGACACCAAATTCCGTGAGGGTCCATCCATCCTGCCGCAGCGGGGTTATGACATTGGTTTCAATATCCGGGAAATAGTTGGGTAGGGGATCCGTAGTAATGGTCAGTGTGGTCGAGGCAAAGTTGCCGATAGCATCGGTTAAAGTAATATCCACCTCATTATCGGTGCCGGGATACAAACCGGCTATAATATGCTCGTGGGTAGTCTCCAGGTCTTCAAAAGTATGCTCCAGCGGATGTTCGCCGTTGATGCGCACACTCACGCGTACCGGTACAATAGACTCGAAGGTTAAAGCAGCTGAAAGGGGGCTATTGCCATTGGGGTTCAGTTCCACCCGAAGGTCTTCAGGAGCGAGGTTGGCAAGATCGACGCGCTGACCAATGGCAGCATCCTTCCGGCATGATTGCAGGATCAACAGACCGGACAATAGAAACAAGAACGCATATTTATACATATCATATCTATTCAATCGGAACCTAATTGCCTGGGAAACATGCAGGTAGTTCCGGATGATAAAGTGCCTAAAATAAAAAAAACCGGAGAAATCTCCGGGTTTATACATGTTGATGTTGGTTATTATTGACCCTGACCGAGAGAGAACGCATCCCTGCCGTCGAACCGGTACAGGTTTTCCGTTTTGATGACATCCATTCCGGCTTCAGTTACCCGGTCCATTAAACGGGTAATCATCTTTTTATCGGCTACAACACTACCGTCTTCCATTTTATAGCGCATCCGCCAGTGGTCAGTGCAGAAAGTTTCGTCGAATCCGTCGGGCCATACCTTAATACCCCTGTTGGTAATCATACTCAACTTCATTCCTTCGCCATTGGCTGAAGATGCCAGTTGTCCCAACTCATCGGGTTTCAGACCTTTCCAGTCTACGAAGACGTCTACGCCCAGCAGTTCCTTATTGGCAGCTGGTCTTCTGACATAAGCATATTTCTCCATGTTGGGAGGCAGGTGACGGAAATGAGCAGGTGTGAAATGCTCCGTTTGCTGTCCCATTCGGTCAATTACCGCCTGAGCAAAAGCCTGTGTTCCCACTTTTTCCCTGCTGACGCCAATTTCATAGATGTCGCCGGTGTGTATACCATCTTCAATGGTTTTCATCCAGGCATTCGCAACTTTAGCAGCTACGTCTTCCTGGCCGATGTGGTTCAACATCAT
>ERZ888423.791-NODE-791-length-31321-cov-12.468464_pt1 | contig 31321 bp, 39 predicted proteins | sample MGYA00520523_ERZ888423 | MGnify/ENA primary metagenome ERZ888423 (study PRJEB32303, sample SAMEA104408611) | aquatic metagenome | biome: Brackish water; feature: Pelagic; material: water | place: Baltic Sea | collected 2014-06-08T10:24:00 | depth 30,27 m ...
TGGCACTGTTCTGTGCAGTAGGTGGTGTTGAGCCGCAAAGTGAAACAGTTTGGCGCCAGGCCAACCGCTACCGCGTTCCCAGGATAGGTTTCGTGAACAAGATGGACCGTTCCGGAGCTGACTTTCTCGAAGTTGTAAGGCAGGTGAAGACCATTCTTGGCGCCAATCCGGTGCCACTGGTACTGCCCATCGGTGCAGAAGAGACCTTTACCGGTGTCGTTGATTTGATTCGCAACGTAGCGATGATTTGGGATGACTCTACACAGGGCATGACCTTCACTGAAGTGCCCATTCCTGATGACATGGTCGATCAGGTAATTGAATACCGCAACCATTTGGTGGAGGCTGTTGCCGAGTACGATGATGCCCTGCTGGAAAAATACTTTGATAATCCTGATTCCATAACAGAAGAGGAGTTGGTGGCTGCTATTCGTAAGGCTACCATCGATATCGCTATCATCCCGATGTTATGTGGTTCAGCATTCAAAAATAAAGGTGTTCAGTTTATGCTGGACGCAGTTTGCCGCTACCTTCCTTCTCCTTTGGATATTGAAGCTGTTAAAGGCATCAATCCCGATTCTGAAAAAGAAGAATTGCGCAAGCCATCGGCTACAGAGCCATTTGCAGCCCTGGCATTTAAAATCATGACCGATCCTTTCGTAGGTCGTCTGGCGTTCTTCCGCGCTTACTCAGGTAAGCTGGATGCCGGCTCCTACGTATTGAACGTGCGCACAGGTAAGAAAGAGCGGATTTCCCGTATTCTCCAGATGCACGCCAACAAGCAGAATCCTATTGACCGCATTGAAGCGGGAGATATTGGAGCAGCTGTTGGATTCAAGGATATTCGCACTGGAGATACCCTTTGTGATGAAAAGCATCCTATCACCCTCGAAAGTATGGACTTCCCCGAGCCCGTTATCGGTATCGCCATTGAGCCTAAGTCTCAGGCGGATGTAGATAAACTGGGTATTGCCTTGTCAAAACTGGCTGAAGAGGATCCTACCTTCAAAGTATTCTTTGACGAGGAAACCGGTCAAACGGTAGTTCGTGGAATGGGTGAGTTGCACCTGGAAATTATTGTGGACAGGTTGAAGCGTGAATTTAAACTGGACGTAAACCAGGGTGCACCTGAAGTGGCTTACAAAGAATCACTTACTAAGACTGTTAAACACCGCGAGGTTTACAAGAAGCAGTCAGGTGGTCGTGGTAAGTTCGCCGATATCCAGTTTGAAATTGGTCCTGCTGACGCGGAAGTAGTGGGTCTTCAGTTTGTGAATGACATTTTTGGAGGTTCTATTCCCCGTGAATTCATTCCTGCGGTTGAAAAAGGCTTTAAAGAAGCGATGGCAACCGGTGTGTTGGCGGGATATACCATGGACAGCATGAAAGTGCGTCTTTTCGATGGCTCTTTCCACGCTGTGGACTCTGATGCCCTGTCTTTCGAACTGGCAGCAAAAGTGGGTTACCGTGAGTCTGCCCGCAGTGCCGGAGCGCAGTTGCTCGAGCCCATCATGAAGCTGGAGGTTATCACACCTGAAGAACACATGGGTGACGTTATCGGTGACCTCAACCGCCGTCGTGGTATGGTGGAAGGTTTCGAGAACAAGAACAACTCCACCGTGATCAAAGCAAAAGTGCCATTATCTGAAATGTTCGGTTATGTTACACAACTCAGAACCATCACTTCAGGCCGTGCCACCAGTATTTTGGAATTCTCGCATTTTGCTCCAACTCCTTCCAACATTGCTGAGGAAGTTATTGCAAAGTCGAAAGGTAAAGTAGCTGATAAAGTTTAAATAGCATACAATGAGCTATAAAATAAGAATGAAATTGAAGTCTTTCGACCATACATTGGTAGACAAGACAGCCGAAAGAATCATTAAGACTGTGCGTGGCACAGGTGCAGTGGTGACAGGTCCTATTCCTCTTCCTACCCGGAAGAAGATTTATACCTTGTTGCGTTCACCGCACGTGAATAAAAAAGCACGGGAGCAGTTTGAGTATTCAACCTACAAACGCCTGCTCGATATATACAGTGCTTCTAACAAAACAGTTGATGCATTACAGAAGCTGGAATTGCCAAGTGGTGTTGAAGTAGAAATAAAAATCTAAACGATGAAAGGGATTATCGGTAAAAAGGTCGGCATGACCCACTTTTTCAACAGTGATGGCAAGGCCATTTCCTGTACGGTGATTGAAGCCGGACCTTGCGTGGTTTTGCAAAAGAAAACCCAGGAGACGGATGGCTATGATGCACTGCAAATCGGCTATGGCGATAAGAAGGAAAAAAACACTTCCGCCGGCATGATGGGTCACTTCAAAAAATCCAATGCAGCACCTTTGGCACAGATTCGGGAGTTTCGTGATTTTAACACCGACCTCGGTCTGGGAGATACTATCACAGTTGATATTTTCGAAGAAGGTGAAAAGGTACATGTGAAAAGTACCAGCAAGGGTAAAGGCTTTCAGGGTGTAGTAAAACGCCATGGATTTGGTGGTGTAGGTATGACTACACACGGTCAGCATGACCGCCTTCGGGCACCGGGTTCTATCGGTGGATCCTCCTCTCCTTCCAGGGTATTCAAAGGAACACGCATGGCCGGAAGAATGGGTAATGAAACCGTGAAAGTGCGCAATCTGAAAGTAGCAAAAATCATATCAGAAAAGAACCTGATTTTGGTAAACGGTTCTGTACCGGGCGGCAAAGGTTCTTATGTAATAATTGAGAAGTAATATGAAACTGGAAGTAGTAAATATTGCTGGAGAAAAAACCGGCAGGCAGGTAGAGCTCAACGATGCGATTTTCGGTGTAGAACCGAACAATCACGCAGTGTACCTGACTGTAAAGCAATACCTGGCCAATCAGCGTCAGGGTACCCACAAGTCAAAGGAGCGTTCTGAGATAACAGGTTCTACAAGGAAGCTGCATCGCCAGAAAGGAACCGGTGGATCAAGAAAAGGCGATATTAAAAACCCGCTTTACCATGGTGGTGGAACCATTTTTGGCCCACGTCCCCGGAACTACTCGTTCAAACTGAACAAGAAACTGAAGGAATTAGCACGGCGTTCTGCATTGAGCCACAAGGCTGCCAATAACGGAATCGTAGTTGTCGAAGATTTCACCTTTGAAAAACCGGCAACATCTAAATTCTCCGGCATGCTGAAAGATCTGGGAGTTACAGGTACCCGCACCTTATTGGTGATGCCTTCTTCTGATCGCAATGTGGTCCTGTCCGGAAGGAATATCCAGCGCACGGAAGTTATCCAGGCGGCTGATCTGAATACTTATACTGTGATGAAAGCGAATCGCCTCATCATTACCGAGAAAGCTATTCAGGCAATCAACGAACAGGTAGAAAAATAAAATTAGCGAGATGGCAAGCAAAAGAGTATTAATCAAACCGCTGATCTCAGAGAAATTGACTGAGCTGACGGAGAAAAACAGAACCTATGGTTTTGTGGTCGATCCGAAGGCTAATAAGATTGAGATTAAAGATGCCATACAGAAAATGTATGATGTCAAAGTGGAGGAAGTGCGCACAGTGAACAGGTTAGGAAAGCACGGTTGGCAGCGTACACCGTTTGGAATCAGCAAGGGTACCAAAGGCAAAATGAAAAAAGCCTACGTTACCTTGAAAGAAGGACAGAAAATTGATTTTTTCAGTAACATTTAAGCGTTAGAATGGCTGTAAAAAAATATAACCCGGTTACCCCGGGTACGAGATTCAGGATAGGCAATGCCTATACAGAGGTTACAACCAATATACCTGAGAAGAGTTTGGTTGCTCCCATGAAGAGCACAGGTGGACGGAATAGTTCCGGCCATATGACTGTGCGCTACAGAGGTGGCGGACACAAAAGGAAATACCGTATTATCGATTTCAAGCGCAGTAAGCACGATGTGGCTGCAACGGTAAAGACAATCGAGTACGATCCTAACCGCAGCGCCTACATTGCACTGCTCAACTATGCTGACGGTGAGAAAAGGTATATGCTGGCCCCCAACGGTTTGACCGTAGGACAGGAAGTATTGGCAGGCGAGAGCGTTGCACCGGAAGTAGGTAACAGCCTGATGCTGAAAAACATCCCGCTGGGTACTATCATTCACAATATTGAAATGCATCCCGGAAAGGGCGGCATGATAGCTCGTGCAGCAGGAACCTGGGCACAACTGGCAGCAAAGGAAGAGAAGTACGCCATCATACGCATGCCTTCCGGAGAGGTTCGCAAGATTTTACTTTCATGCTATGCTACAGTGGGAACGGTATCCAATCCTGACCACAACCTGCAAAGTATGGGTAAAGCCGGTCGCAAGCGCTGGTTAGGCCGCAGGCCACATAACCGTGGTGTAGTAATGAACCCGGTAGATCACCCGATGGGTGGTGGAGAAGGTCGCTCTTCCGGTGGACACCCACGGTCAAGAACCGGTGTGTTTGCCAAGGGTAAGAAAACACGGCATGCTAAGAAGCAGAGCAGTAAGTTCATCATCAGCAAGCGTAAAAAATAATAAGCATCATGGCAAGATCAATTAAGAAAGGGCCGTATATAGACCATAACCTGATGGGTAAAGTGGAAGTACTGAATGCTTCCGGTAAGAAAACGGTGATCAAAACCTGGTCACGCAGAACTACCATTACCCCGGATTTCGTAGGTCATACGTTTGCTGTGCACAATGGAAATAAATTCATTCCGGTATATGTAACGGAGAACATGGTAGGCCACAAGCTCGGTGAATTCTCACCAACCAGGAACTTCAAGGGACACTCCGGTAACAGATAATAATAGAGATATGGAAGCTGTTGCAAAACTGATTAACAACCCCCGCACCAACAATAACAGCGGTTCGCCTAGAAAGGCCCGCCTGGTAATTGATATGATCCGGGGTATGGATATTGACAAGGCATTGAATGTGCTTCGTTTCACCAACAGAGGCTCTGCTGAGCCCATCGAAAAGGTGTTGAGAAGCGCTATCAATAACTGGGAACAGAAATATGGTATGGACCCAACCGAAAATGAACTCTACGTGAAAGAGTGTTTCATTGACGGCGGAAAAACCATGCGTCGGTTCATGCCCGCTCCTCACGGACGTGCTTACCGTATCCGCAAGCGCACCAACCACATCACCGTGGTAGTAGCTAGTAAAAAGGCTGCGAACGCAAGTAATACTGAACTTGAAAGCAAAGAAAATTAATACTGAATGGGACAGAAAGCCAATCCGATAGGCAATAGGTTAGGTATCATCAGAGGTTGGGACTCCAACTGGTTTGGTGGTAAGGACGCAGCCAGTAAGCTGATTGAAGACGAGAAAATCAGAAAATACCTGGATGCGCGTATTTCCAAAGGTGGAATTGCACGTGTCGTTATTGAAAGGACACTCAATCGCATCACCATCACCATTCACACTTCCCGCCCGGGTATTATCATTGGTAAAGGTGGTGGAGAGGTAGACAAAGTGAAGGAAGAGCTCAAGAAAATTACGGGTAAGGAAGTACAGATCAATATCGTAGAGATTCGTCGCCCGGAACTGGATGCCAATATCGTTGGTGAGACAATTGCCAAGCAGCTGGAAGCCAGAATCAATTTCCGCCGTGCCATCAAGATGGCTATTGCATCTACCATGAGAATGGGTGCAGAAGGTATCAAGGTGCGGGTATCCGGTCGCTTGAATGGTGCTGAGATGGCCCGTTCAGAAGAATACAAACAAGGACGTGTGCCATTGCATACTTTCCGCGCAGATATTGACTATTCCTGGAAAGAAGCACAGACCGTTTATGGAAAAATCGGAGTGAAAGTGTGGATTTGTAAAGGAGAAGTTTTAGGAAAACGCGATTTGTCGCCTAACGTAGGGACACCCCAGGAACGTCAGCGCAAACGCGGTGGAGGAAGAATGGCAAAACGAGGATAAAAAATTAATGAACAATGTTACAGCCTAAGAGAGTAAAACACCGCCGGGTTCATAAGGGCCGCATGAAAGGCAACTCAGGTCGTGGTACAGAATTAAGCCAGGGTTCTTTTGGATTGAAAACCCTCGATGCAGCCTGGATAACAGACCGTCAGATTGAAGCTGCCAGGGTGGCACTTACACGCCACCTGAAAAGGGAAGGACAGGTTTGGATCAATATTTTCCCTGATAAGCCTATCACCAAGAAACCTGCAGAGGTTCGGATGGGTAAGGGTAAAGGAGCTCCCGAGTATTGGGCAGCTGTGGTAAAGCCCGGTCGTATCATGTTCGAGGTGGATGGTGTTCCCCACGATCTGGCGATGGAAGCTATGCGCCTGGCTGCGCAGAAATTACCGGTAGCTACTAAAACAGTAGTGAGAAGAGATTATACAGAAAATTAAACAGGCAAGAAATGGCTAACATAAAAGCAGAAGACCTGAAAACATTGGGGATGGAAGACCTGAAGCAACGTCTGGAAGACGATAAGCAAAGGTTGGTCCAGCTGCAATTCAACCACGCGGTGAATCCTTTGGAAAACCCGCTGCAGATTCGGTTCCTGAAAAAGGAAATCGCCAGGCTGCATACAGAGATCAGAAAAAGAGAACTAGCTGAAAATACAAACTGATGGAAGAAGCTACAAGAAATCTCAGGAGAACCATTTTGGGCGTCGTAAGCTCCAACAAAATGCAAAAAAGCATTACCGTTTCAGTAGAGCGGAAAGTGAAGCACCCCAAATACGGGAAATTCGTGAAGAAGACCAAGAAATATCACGTGCACGATGAAAACGACGCTGCCAATATCGGCGACGTAGTGCGTATCATGGAAACCCGCCCCCTGAGCAAGCTCAAAAGGTGGAGATTAATAGACATCGTAGAAAAGGCTAAATAATTATGGTACAGCAGGAATCAAGATTAAAAGTAGCCGATAACAGTGGCGCTCGCGAAGTGCTCGTTATCCGTGTGCTGGGAAGCACCGGCCGCAGGTACGCCTCCATTGGCGACAAAATCATCGTTACCGTAAAGGAAGCATTGCCCGGTGGTAGCATGAAAAAAGGTACTGTATCAACCGCTGTCGTTGTCCGTACCAGCAAAGAAGTAAGAAGAAAAGATGGTTCTTATATCCGTTTCGACGATAACGCCTGCGTTTTGTTGAATGCTGCTGACGAACCACGCGGAACCAGGATTTTTGGCCCAGTTGCCAGAGAGTTGAGGGACCGTCAGTTCATGAAAATTGTTTCATTGGCACCAGAAGTATTGTAACATGAGTAAGACAATAAGCAAAAGATTCCAACCCAAGTTCCATGTCAAGAAAAATGACTTGGTGGAGGTAATCTCCGGTGAGGATAAAGGAAAGAAAGGTAAGGTGATAGAAATCATCTTCGGTAAGGAAAGAGTGTTGGTGGAAGGTGTTAACATCGTATCCAAGCACACCCGTCCAACTGCCCAGTACCCTAACGGAGGTATCATTAAGAAGGAAGCCCCGATTCATATCAGCAACGTACTGTTGGTAAACCCCGCTTCCGGTAAAGGTGAACGCACCAGCATCGCCGTTGAAAACGGGAAGAAAGAAAGAGTTTTTAAACAGTCTAAGAAAAGCAAGTAATGAGTTACGTACCAAGACTGAAGACCAAATACCACGAAGAAGTGGCACCCCAACTGATGGAAAAGTTCGGGTACAAGAGTCCTATGCAAATTCCACGTCTGCTGAAAATCAGTGTGAATCAGGGTGTGGGTGCAGCTACGCAGGACAAGAAACTGGTAGATGTAGCAGTAGAAGAAATGTCCCGCATCACCGGTCAGCGCGCAGTGCCTACTATGGCCAAGAAATCTGTGTCGAACTTCAAACTGAGAGAAGAAATGCCTATTGGCGCCCGTGTTACTTTGCGCGGTAACCAGATGTATGAATTCCTCGATCGCCTGATATCTGTTGCACTTCCACGTGTAAGGGACTTCAAAGGTGTGAACAACAAAAGCTTCGACGGCAGAGGTAACTTCACTATGGGTGTTACCGAGCAGATCATCTTCCCTGAAGTAGATATCGATAAGATCAGCAAAGTAACAGGTATGGATATCACTTTTGTTACTTCCGCGCAGACAGATGCTGAAGCATTCGAATTGTTAAAAAGCATGGGCTTCCCCTTTAAAAAATAAGATATATGGCAAAGAAATCGATAATAGCAAGAAACGCTAAAAGAGAACGCCTGGTTGCACTGTACGCCGAAAGAAGGGCACAGCTGAAATCCGAAGGACTTTGGGAAGATCTGGACAAGCTTCCACGCAATTCATCTAAAGTGAGATTGCGCAACCGTTGCCAGATTACCGGCAGGCCACGTGGCTATATCAGTGATTTTGGAGTATGTCGTAACGTTATGCGCGATTTGGCGCTGTACGGCAAGATTCCCGGAATGAAAAAAGCAAGTTGGTAATTACCTTATAATTAAGAGTAGTAAGATGAAAATTACAGATCCAATAGCAGACTACCTGACCCGCATTCGCAATGCGCAGCAGGCAAACCACAGGATAGTGGAGATCCCTGCTTCTAATTTGAAAAAGCGGATTACAGAAATCCTGTATGAGAATGGATATATCTTCCGATATAAATTCGACGAAAGCGGACCTCAGGGTACCATTAAAATCGCCCTGAAGTATGACCCTGTCAGCAAAGTGCCTGCCATCAGGTCACTGGGAAGGGTAAGCCGCCCGGGTCTGCGCCAGTACAGAGGTGTAGATGGTATGCCTCGCGTTTTAAGCGGACTGGGTATCTCCATTGTTTCTACCTCTAAAGGGGTAATGACTGGTAAGGAAGCAGAACGTCAGAATGTTGGCGGTGAAGTACTTTGTTACGTTTATTAATAGATAGAAAAGAACAGTTATGTCTAGGATAGGAAAAGCGCCCATTTCACTGCCGGCAGGTGTCACCATCTCTGTCAGTGGTAGCAACCTGGTTACAGTAAAAGGTAAGCTGGGTGAACTCACCCAACAGGTTGATCGCGACATCATAGTGAAGGTTGACGGCGATACTATTACAGTAGAGCGTCCCACAGAGCAAAAAAGGCACAAAGCGATGCACGGTTTGTACCGTTCTCTGATTGCCAATATGGTAAAAGGAGTGTCTGAAGGGTACAGCAAAGAACTGGAGCTGGTAGGTGTGGGTTATCGCGCTGCCCATACAGGACAGGTACTCGATATTTCAATAGGCTACTCTCACCCTATTATGATGGTGTTGCCTAAGGAAATCTCCCTGAATACCGTTACAGAAAAGGGAAAGAGCCCTAAGGTGATTCTCCAGAGTTATGATAAACAACTCATTGGTCAGGTAGCAGCTAAAATCAGAAGCCTGCGCAAGCCAGAGCCATACAAAGGAAAAGGTATTAAATACAGTGATGAAATACTGCGTCGTAAGGCAGGTAAAACAGCTGGTAAATAAACTGTAAGTCATGCAAGCTAAGAAATTACAGAGAAGAAGAAGGATCAGATACAGTATCCGCAAGAAAATAAGCGGTACCCCTGAGATCCCGCGCCTGAGCGTATTCAGGAGCAATAAGCAAATCTATGCCCAGATTATCGACGATACATCCGGACATACACTGGTGCATGCTTCCAGTCGCGACATCAAAGATGTGAAGGCTACAAAAACGGATATCGCTGCTATGGTAGGAAAAGCACTGGCCGAGCGTGCTGCTGAAAAGAATATCAGCGCAGTTTGCTTCGACCGCGGAGGTTTCCTCTACCACGGAAGGATAAAAGCATTAGCAGAAGGAGCACGTGAAGGAGGTTTGAAATTTTAATTGAACAATTATGGCAGCAAATAAAGAAACGCAAAGAGTTCGCCCGGGAGAAACAGAGCTTACCGAGAAAATCGTAGGTATCCAGCGGGTTGCTAAGGTGACCAAAGGTGGTCGTACCTTCAGCTTTTCAGCGCTGGTTGTAGTAGGCGATGGTAATGGTACTGTCGGTCACGGCCTGGGAAAAGCACGTGAAGTAACCGAAGCGATTCAGAAAGGTATTGACGATGCAAAGAAAAACCTGGTGAAAGTGCCTGTTCATAAAGGTACTATTCCACATGAGCAGAAAGGAAAATATGGTGCAGGTCGCATCATGTTGAAGCCTGCCGCTCATGGTACGGGTGTAATTGCCGGTGGCGCCATGCGCGCAGTACTGGAGAGTGCAGGTGTAACCGACGTATTGGCAAAATCTTTGGGATCATCCAATCCGCACAACGTGGTAAAGGCGACCATCGATGCACTGTCTAAATTGAGAACGCCACTCGCTGTTGCGCAGCAACGCAGTGTGCCTCTTTCTAAAGTATTCAATGGCTAAGCATATGGAAAAGTTGAGAATAACAGCAGTAAAAAGCGTCATTGACAGGTCGCAGCGTCAAAAAGATACTGTGAGAGCATTGGGCCTGCGCAAAATGAATCATACTGTTGAGGTGGAAGCAACACCTCAGGTTATGGGTATGATTGAGAAGGTAAAGCATTTACTTAAAGTAGAAAAAGTATAATACATGGACTTGTCAAACTTACAACCGGCAAAAGGTTCTGTTCGTCCGCGCAAACGCGTTGGACGCGGACAAGGCTCCGGCACAGGAGGTACCTCCACCCGTGGACATAAAGGTGCTAACTCCCGTTCCGGTAATAAAAAGAAACATCACTTTGAAGGTGGTCAGATGCCACTGCAAAGAAGGGTGCCTAAACGCGGTTTCAAGAACCCCAATGGATTTGAGTATGCCACATTGAACCTCGACCAAATCGAGGAAATGGTAGAGAAATTCGGAATGGATACACTTGATCTGGAAGTGCTGACTGCCAATAAAGTAGTGCGCAAAACAGAGAAATTGAAAATCCTTGGAAGAGGAGAATTAAAAAGCAAGGTTACCATCCATGCGCATGCCTGCAGCAAAACTGCTAAGGATGCTATTGAAGCAGCTGGTGGTACCATAAATCTCATCGGCGGATAGCATGAAACGATTTATAGAGACAATAAAGAATATCTGGCAGATTGAAGACCTGCGCAAGAGGATACTGTTCACCGTTGGGCTGATCTTTATCTTCCGCGTTGGCTCTTACATCATGCTTCCCGGGGTCGATCCCGGCCTTTACAAACAGGCAGTAGAAGGAAGCACAGGTGGTGGTCTCCTGGGACTCATCAACTTGTTTGCAGGTGGTGGCTTCAGCCGCGCATCTGTATTCGCTTTGGGTATCATGCCCTACATTTCCGCATCCATTGCGATGCAGCTGCTAACCATAGCGGTGCCTAATTTCGCCCGTTTGCAGAAAGAGGGAGAAAGCGGCAGGAGAAAAATCAATCAGTATACCCGCTTCCTGACGGTAATCGTCACTGCTTTTCAGGCTTCAGGTTATTACATCTATCTGAAATCGATGGCGGAAGGTCCTGGAGGTATCGACTTTATCACCATTAGCAATGGAACCTTCTGGTTCGTATGTATGCTGATGCTCACCACCGGTACATTATTTACAATGTGGCTGGGTGAGAAGATTACCGACAGAGGTATCGGTAACGGTATATCTTTCCTGATCATGGTGGGTATTATCGCTTCCCTGCCTGCGGCGCTCTTCAACGAGTTTACCAGCAGGGTGAATGAAAACTCTGGAGGTTTGGTGCCCTTTGTACTCGAACTCGCATTCCTCGTGCTCGTGGTGATGGCATCTATCATGCTCGTTCAGGGAACCAGGAGAATTCCGGTACAGTACGCCAAGCGTATTGTGGGTACCCGTCAGTATGGTGGTAACCGTCAGTTCATTCCGCTGAAAATCAATGCGGCTGGTGTAATGCCAATCATCTTTGCCCAGGCACTGATGTTCATACCCGGAACGATTCAGCAGTTTTTCCCCGATACGCAAAGCAATTTCATACTGCAGTTGAATGATTTTACATCAGTTACCTATAACATCATTTATGGTTTGCTGATTATCATCTTCACCTATTTCTATACAGCCATTACCATCAACCCGACGCAGATGGCCGATGACCTGAAGAAGAATGGTGGATTTATTCCGGGTGTGAAGCCGGGTAAACGGACCGCAGAATTCATAGACAATGTATTATCAAGAATAACCCTTCCGGGAAGTATATTCCTGGCACTGGTGGCGGTGATGCCGGTATTCACCACAGCATTCGGTGTAGGTCAGCAATTTGCAAGCTTCTTCGGAGGTACCTCCTTGCTGATTATGGTGGGTGTTATTCTCGATACGTTACAACAAATAGAAAGCCATCTGTTGATGCGTCACTACGATGGTTTAATGAAATCCGGAAGGATCAAAGGCCGCGCCGGCGCCTCTGCTCCTGTAGGAATGTAAAGGATGGTTTTTTATAAGACATCAGATGAGATTGAGCTCATCAGAAAGAGTTCTTTGTTAGTTGGAAAAGCACTGGCTGAAGTAGCCAATGTCATTCGCCCGGGTCTTACAACTGCCGAGCTGGATACAGTGGCAGAGCAGGTCATCAGGGATCATGGAGCCGTACCTTCCTTTAAGGGGTACAATGGGTTTCCCGCCACCTTATGTGTCTCAGTGAATGAGCACGTGGTACATGGGATTCCGGGTGACAGGGTGATTCAGGATGGAGATGTGGTTTCGGTCGATTGCGGCGCTTTCCTGAATGGGTTTCACGGTGATTCTGCCTATAGTTTTCTGGTGGGAAATGTGTCAGAAGCCGTCAAGCAACTGGCTGCCGTGACCAAAAAAGGATTGGCACTGGGCATCGAGAAAGCTGTGAGTGGGAACCGTGTTGGAGATATCAGCCATGCCATACAATGGTATTGCGAAACGAAGGAAGGTTACGGTGTGGTGCGGGAATTGGTAGGGCATGGCATAGGCCGCTCCCTCCATGAAGCGCCTGAGGTGCCGAATTTCGGAACGAAAGGCCGCGGACCAAAGTTAGAAGTAGGGATGACCATTGCGATTGAGCCCATGATCAACCTCGGAACACGGGGAGTGGTGCAGGAAGAGGATGGATGGACCATCCGGACGAAAGACGGAAAAGTGTCGATGCACTACGAACATACGGTGGCGATTGGCAAAGAAAAGGCAGATGTGCTGTCCAGCTTTGAAGCGATAGAGGCAGCAGTGGAGAAGAATACGAATTTATACAGACTAGAACAGGTTATTGAATATTAATGTCGAAACAAGGACTAATAAAACAAGATGGAGTGATATCCGAAGCATTGAGTAATGCAATGTTCCGGGTAAGACTGGAGAATGAGCACGAAATTGTGGCTACTATTTCCGGTAAGATGCGCATGCACTATATCCGCATATTACCAGGTGACCGCGTCACCGTAGAAATGTCGCCCTATGATTTATCAAGAGGAAGAATTATTTACCGGTATAAATAAACAGTTATGAAGGTTAGACCATCGATCAAAAAAAGAAGCGTTGACTGCAAGATAGTTCGCAGGAAGGGACGCCTCTATGTGATCAACAAGAAGAATCCGAAATTTAAACAACGTCAAGGTTAAACGATAGCATATGGCAAGGATATCAGGTATTGATTTACCTAAAAACAAGCGGGGTGTGATTGCGCTTACCTATATCTACGGTATCGGTGACACAGTATCCAGAAAGATACTGGCAACCGCAGGAGTAGAGCAGGATAAGAAAGTAAAGGATTGGAGCGATGATGAAATCAACGCCATCCGCAACACCATCAACAATGAGTTTAAAGTGGAGGGTGCCCTTCGTTCAGAAGTGCAGTTGTCCATTAAGCGACTGATGGATATCGGTTCTTATCGCGGTGTTCGCCACAGAAAAGGCCTGCCCGTTCGCGGACAGCAAACTCAGAGCAATGCCCGTACCCGTAAGGGAAGGAAGAAAACTGTTGCCGGTAAGAAGAAGGCACCTAAAGGATAATAATTAAAGTAGCAATACCACAACTTCAATTGTAAGTAATGGCTAAATCAAGCAAAAAAACAACCAAGAAACGCGTAGTGAAAGTGGACGCAGACGGACAAGCATATATCCAGTCATCGTTCAACAACATTATCGTAACCTTCACCAACTCGACAGGACAAACCATATCCTGGTCATCAGCCGGTAAGGGCGGTTTCAGAGGATCCAAAAAGAATACACCTTATGCTGCTCAGGTAGCTGTAAGCGATGCTGCCAAGGTAGCCTACGATGCAGGTCTGCGCCGTGTAGATGTATTCGTGAAAGGACCCGGATCAGGAAGGGAAGCTGCTATCCGTCAGATAGTGAATTCCGGAATCGATGTAATGGTGATAAAAGATGTGACTCCGATGCCGCACAACGGATGCCGTCCACCGAAAAGAAGAAGAGTTTAATTGATAATAATTATATCTAAGAGCAATGGCAAGATATACAGGACCCACTTCAAAGAAGGCCAGAACGTTTGGTGAGCCGATCTTTGGTTTTGATAAGGCATTTGAAAGAAGAAAATACCCTCCGGGGCAACACGGTGTTTCCAAGCGCCGTAAGACTGCCTCTGAATACGGTATTCAGCTGAAGGAAAAGCAAAAAGCGAAATATACCTACGGGCTGCTCGAGCGCCAGTTCGCCAAAACCTATGAAGTGGCCGCAAAGCGCCAGGGTGTTACAGGTGAAATCCTGTTGCAGTTGCTGGAGGCACGTCTGGATAATACAGTGTATCGTATGGGCTTAGCGCCTACGCGCCGTGCTGCCAGACAGCTGGTGAACCACAAGCACGTGGAAGTAAACGGAACCATTTCCGGTACACCGTCTCATTCCCTGCGTCCGGGTGATGTGATCACCATCCGCGATAAATCCAAGGATATGGTTATTCTCCGCGATGTCAATCCGGATACCAGAAAATACCCCTGGCTGGAGTGGAATCCCGAGCACCAGAAAGGTGTGTTCCTGCAATATCCCGAAAGGCAGCAGATCCCTGAAAATATCAAGGAACAGCTGATTGTGGAATTGTACTCTAAGTAATTTTTAAATAATAGAACTGAATATATGTCTATCCTAACTTTCCAACGTCCCGACAAAATCACCTTACAAAAGGCAACTGATTTTGAAGGTTCATTTGAATTCAAACCACTGGAGCCCGGCTTCGGAGTAACAATTGGTAATGCGCTGAGAAGAATCTTATTGTCTTCTCTCGAAGGGTATGCCATTACTTCCGTTAAGATCAGCGGGGTGGACCATGAGTTTTCAACCATCACCGGTGTGATGGAAGATGTGACCGAAATCATTCTTAACCTGAAGCAGGTTCGTTTGAAGAAAGTGATGGGAAGCGATGAAAACCAGGTAGAGAAGATTTTCCTGACACTGAAGGACAAAGACGCATTAACAGCGGGTGAAATTGAAAAACATACCAATGTTTTCAGCGTAATGAACCCCGACCTGCTTATCTGTCGCATGGAAACCAATGTTAAACTGGATATCGAACTGACCATCCAGAAGGGCAGAGGTTATGTGCCTGCAGAGGAAAATGCAATGCTGGAAGACACCATCGGCGTAATTCCAATCGATGCCATTTTTACACCTATCAAGAATGTAAAATACAGCATCGAGAATACACGTGTGGAGCAGAAAACAGATTATGAGAAGCTCATGATTGATATCAAAACAGATGGTACTATCCATCCTGAAGATGCCATTAAGGAAGCTTCCCGCATCATGATTCAGCACCTCATGCTCATTACCGATGAGAAAATCACTTTCAATACCAATGTAGAGAAAGAAGTGGATGCTGTTGATGAGCATACCCTGCATATCAGGAAACTGCTGAAAACACCACTGGAAGACCTCGATTTATCGGTAAGGGCTTACAACTGTTTGAAAGCTGCTAAAATCAACAACCTGTCTGAACTGGTGAAATACGATACCAATGAGTTACTGAAGTTCAGAAACTTCGGTAAGAAGTCACTGGTGGAAATTGAAGCTATGGTATTGGACAAAGGCCTGCAGTTCGGAATGGACCTGGCTAAATATAAACTGGATGAAGAATAATCAGCACGGGCTGAATAAATGAACAAGCGATGAGACACGGAAACAGAATCAATCACCTCGGAAGAAAGTATGCGCACAGAAAGGCCATGTTAAGCAATATGGCGGCCTCTCTGATTATGCATAAAAGGATTAAAACCACTGTGGCCAAGGCCAAGGAACTGCGCTCTTACATTGAGCCGCTGATTAATCTATCTAAATCGGATTCCACCCACCACCGTCGTACTGCCTTCTCTCAATTGCAGGACAAAGAAGCTGTAACGGAACTGTTCAACGGTATTGGTGGTAAGGTAGCCAACAGAAATGGAGGTTATACCCGTATCCTGAAACTGGGCGATAACCGTCTCGGTGATAACGCAGAAATGTGCTATATCGAGCTGGTAGATTACAACGAAAACATGCTCAAGGAAACTAAGGCTGCCGGTAAGAAGAAAACACGCAGAAGAGGCGGCGCCACAGCTAAGGCAACTGAGAAGGCTCCTGCTGCAACTGCAGAAGTGGTGGAAGAGAAAGCGGCTCCGGAAGCGGAAGCACCGGCTGCTGATGCTACTCCGGAAGCGGATGATACAGCAGAAGATACTACCAAGGAAGAAGCATAATAAGCTCCCTAAAAGCTGCGCAAAGGGCTACACCATAAGTGTGGCCCTTTTTTTTATTGCACCAGAAAGGCATGTGTAAAAGGCTGCCCCTGCTGCAGTATGGCCAGTATATACATCCCGTCGGGGAGTTGAGTAATATTGATATCGCAAGTCATTGCAGCCTCAAACTGACCCCATTGAACCACTCTGCCAAGTTGATCTGTAACCTGCCAGCGGAGTCCGCTCAAGTTTGTATTCGCAGTAGCTTCAATGTGCAGTATTCCCTGCCGTTGCAGTATCTGTAGCTGGGTATCCAAATCTTCAACGCTTACCGGAACACTTGTTTGCCCTGTAGCAATACATTGCCCCGGTATTTTATAGAAAGCATAGTCCTTGATGGTGCACGATTGATTGTCGGGTGCTACATCCAGTCGCAACCAGCCGGTGAAGTTTTGACTGCCTTTACGGAGGCGCAGTCCCAGATAATTATCGGTCTGTCCGCCGAACCAGAAGCCGTCGTCTATCAGTGTAAACGCTTCTGTCGCGCCACCACCTAATTCCAGTACATACCCGTAACTGTACACCAGGCTTTGATCGCCTCCTTTGTTCCAGGTTTCCATATCGCAGAAAACAACACCTGCTTCCAATGCAAACGGGTACTGATAGCCAAAAGGCGAAAGCTCTCCTAGTAATGCATTATTATCCCAGGCAGTGCCATACAGATGGTTTTGCTGTATAATGCCCGGATATACATTACCAAATGTTGTATATATAGTAGGGTTGTACGAAGAAACGAAAACCTTTCGCAGGCTAAAATCAATAGTGCCATTATCGTCAAGGTCCAGGTCGAATTGATCACCGTCGGCACTCAATACCACATCCGGGTCTATATCTGTGTAGTCTATTTGCGCCGTTGCTCTGGTAGTAAGGAAAGCAACAGCAATAGCAGAATAGCCTTTCAGTAAATGTCTTCTGTAGTGCTTTGGTGACATGTAAGGTAAAAGTACGAACTCATGGAATAAAAAAAAGGCGCCGTTGGGCGCCTTTTCTTATTCCGTATTTGAAAATTAGTTGTTAATGAAGAGCTGCTTGTTGTAAACAGCACCATCAGCAACGATATTCAAAGTGTACAGACCTTCAGCTGCATTGTTCAATGCGATGCTCATGCCTGCGAGATTCAGTGCATTGTTGTACACTACCTGACCCAGTGCATTCACTACCTGTACGCGAGCGTCATTGGCAGTCAGACCGTTCACATTGATGTGGATGGTGTTACCAAAGCTGTAAGCGTTGATAGCAGAAGGATCGATAAGGTTGTTGATGCTTACGGAAACACCTGCATCGATATCTGTTTCAGGCGTAGCTTCAAAAGCGTAGTCTTTTACAGTAAATTCGATGTTATCAGAAGCAACATCCATGCGCAACCAACCATAGTGCTCATTGCCGGCAGCATCAAAACGAATACCGAGGTATTTGTCAGTTTGTCCGCCGAACCAGTTACCATCAGAGAAAAAGTTTCCTGATGCAAATGAACCGGGAGCCAATTCTACGTTGTAAGCAAGGCTGAATACCAGGCTACCACCTGTTGATACGAAGTCCTCACCTGCACCAATAGTTGCGCCACCGTCCAGTGCATAGGCATAAGCAAAGCCATAGGCACCATAGCTTCCTTGTAAGCCGTTACCGGTAGCAGGAATAGCGAAAATATGGTTGTATTGCAGCGTACCGGGGAACGTCAATGTACCGTAGCTGAAAGTAGCTGCTGTAGTAGCAAACACTTTTTGCAGTGCTAAGTCTACCACGCCATCACCGTTCAGGTCGAGTTCAAAGATGTCGCCATCGGCGCCGTAAGTTTCATCCGGATCGATGTCAGTATAAACAATTTGTCCGGAAGCGGATCCCGCACCGGCAACTATAAAAGCACCAGCCATCGCAGAATACGCAGCTAATTTTTTGTTAGCTGATAATTTGTAGCGTTTTTCCATTTACTATTTGATTTTTAAGGAGTTCTAATTATGCCGCTAATATAGTGTGTATTAATGAAATGCACACAGTTTCGATAACATAAATTTAATGCGTTATGCCTCACATGCTGGTGAGAAAGAGCTGTTTAGTATACACAGCCCCATCTTCCTGAATACGAACTATATAATTTCCCGGTTCCGCAGCTGCTACTTGCAGTTGTATACGAGCCCCATCCTGCCGTTCAAAAGGAATGGCCTGACCTTGTATATTGAAAAGCTGTACGATGGCAGAAGGTGAAATGTCTTCTATGATTACAGTGTTGCCAACCCCCCAGATATTCGGAGCACTGCCGTCTATTCCTGCAATCGATGCAGTCAGTCCGGCCGTTATGCCCCCCACATCTGTCTGGTTATCCCAGGCCAGTTCACTGATGGTCATGCTGCTGCCTGTTGCGGCTACTGAGAGTCGTATCCATGCAAAATGCTGATTGCCGTCAATATTGAACCGCACGCCCATCAAGCCGTTATCTACGCCATTCCAGGGTCCACCGCTGTAAAAAGGAATACTATTCAACACTACATGACTGCTCAGTCGGGCCTTGTTGGCAAATAAGGGAAGGGTGCTTCCACCAATCAGATCACCGGAAGTAAAATTATAGGCACTGTTGAAAGAGAATCCTTCGGAGGTAGCAGGCATACCAAAAATTCGGTTGGCATTCAGAGCGCTGGCGTAAGCAAATCGGTAGGTGTAACTGAAAACGCCGCCTGAAGCACTGGTGATTACACCGGCCTGGCTTTCAATCCAGAACTGGATATCGTCAATTCCATCTCCATCAATATCGAGGAATAGGGTGTCATTGCTCAGAACGACCAGATCCGGGTCAATATCCTGATAGACAATAAATGCATCTGCCTGCAAAGGGATGCCTATCAAAGCCGCAGCAGCTGTGGAATAAGCACTTAATCGCCGCTCGTTAATGCCGGATGGTTGTTTCATGATTTTTGAGACTTTTCGCGATGAAGACTGCGGTCTATTACAGTTGCCATAGCTGCTGTATCGAGATGGCCGCCCAGGAATTGATTGATGCGCTCTATTTCTTCCGCACCGTCTGCCATTAACGCAGCATGGGAAACATAGAGAATAGAAATGTTTTTCTGCTGAGGTACCCAGCTTTTCACCCTTTCCAGGTTTTGCCTGAAAGGACCCGCCAGCTTGAGGTTGATGGTGCCTTCCTTGGCCTTGCCGTTACGGACCAGCATCTTGTGCTGGCTCATCAGTACTTCATCGAGATCGCGCTCCATGAACAGGATTTTGTAGCGGAATCGTGCAGGCAACTCAAACAGCAAGTGCGAAATGATTTTGATGGCTTTCCCATCAGCCTCTACCATCCATTGTTTGTTTTTGCCCAGAGATTTTACGGCTTCGTGCTCGTAATAACCTTTGGGGTTGTTTTCGTCCGGAATGCGCTGCTTATCGGTATAGATAGGAACACCACCTTTTTCCAGCATTTGCATCATTAAACTGGTACCTGACCGTGGCAAACCGGAGACGATGGTAATCTCTCCCTGCATGTGTTCGTCCAGTTCTTCCGTCAATTGTTCGGCTGCTTCCGGCTTTTTCAGGTGCTCGCTGTAAATTTTGGACAACCACAAGCGTGCTTTATTGACACCCGGTGCCATCTTGAGGGTCACCTCGAATGCTTCGGCAGCGCGCTCGTACTCACCTAAATGGTACAGTGATTCACCCAGGTGGTAATGGGCAAAGGGGAAATGGTACATGAGTCCGACGGCTGTCAGCAGGTGATCGGCGGCCGGCTCGTATTGATGTTGCCGCATCAGGGCGACACCCAGGCTATGGTAAGCCAGGGCGTTTTCGTGGTCGTGCTCAATTTCCCTTTCAAAGGCAGTCTGCGCCTTTTTCCAGTCCTTCACCTGCAAATAAGCCCTCCCCAACGGCATGTTGATGCGCGCCTGAGGGTGTTCCTTTTCGATGGCCTCCAGCATTTCCTTGGCCTGCATAGGCTTGTTTTCCATCATCAGCAGGCTGCTCTCCATGAGCTTGGTAGATATGGATTCTTTGCCGGTAACCTCTTTCAGTCGGGTCAGTTCGGTCCGACATTTATCAATCTGGTTGGTCGTCTGGTAACAATGGGCCAGCCTCAGGGAGAAGCGGCTCACTTCCGGATAATCAGTAACCAGTTTTTCGAGCAATTCTATGGCTTCGGCGTGTTTTCTTCCATGTATGTAAGCCCGTGCGAGGTAGAAATTATTTTCCGCAACGGTTTTCTGAATGGCCTTTTCGACGTTTTCATCCGGCCTTTCCACATACCCCAGTTCAATCAGCTGCTCCAGTGCTTCAGCTGCAGCATAAGGATCTTCCTGCTTATTGGGGTCATGCTGACCGCTGTTCCCAGGTACGTTCTCCCAGGACTCTATGCGATCGGGCAGGATAGTTTCATCAAAGGCATTGACCATTACATTGCCATCCATGTCGTTCCCAACAGGGAGACCAAACAGGGTGAGCAGGGTAGGCGTAACATCCAGAATGCTGGCGCCGTAAATGCGCTCATCTTTTTTGATATGGGGACCGTTCATCACCACAATTCCGTATGGGCTGTGCTCCAGTGCCGGTGCTGCCGGTTCTTTAGGCAGTGCCAGCGGTCGCAGGTGATCGGGGTGGAAGCCGTGGTCGGATATCAGCATCACCGTCACATCTTCTCCTGCCAATTGCAGTAAGCGCTCCAGCATCATATCGTGGAACTTGTAGGCGCTGATGACTACGTCTTTGTAGAGTTCGAATTTATCATCGGGGATACCGGGTAATTGCGGCGGGTGGAATTTCATGAAACCATGACAGAAATGGTCGATGGCATCGAAGTAGACACCCATGAAATCCCATTCTTCATTTTCCAAAATATAAGTAGCTGCTGCCTGTATGGTAGAGGCATCTGCCAGTATTTTCGTCAGGGATTGCAGGCGTTTGTCTTTTTCCTGGTCTATCTCCGATGCCTTGGGAATAAAAGGCAGGATATGAGCGGCAGTCAGTTCTCCGGGGTGGATGCGCAGCTTCTCGAAGAAGGCAGCTTTTTCCTCCGGGTGCACCGTACCGGGAGCCATGGGCCAGGGTTCATTGATGGGTTTCGTCGCGCGCTGATAAAAATTGGAGATCATGGTGCCATTGATCGGCTCGGCAGGGTGACTGGGCCACCAGCCGATGACATGGCTTTTCATGTTGTGCTGGTTGAAAATATTCCAGACTGCTTTCACCTTGCGCGAAGTGATATAGGCAGGCCGTACGCCTTTCCCTGAGGGGTCGGGCTCCGTGAAGCCGTGAATACCGTGTTTGTAAGGCCGTTTACCTGTGCTAATGGAGGTCCACAGCATGGGCGATAAAGGAGGATCCAGGGTGGCGAGGTTACCCATTACACCACCGTTCACCAGTTTTTCCAATGTAGGCATATGACCTGCATCCATCAACGGATGGATCACTTTCCAGTCAGCTGCATCCCAGCCTATCAGCAGCACCTTCTTTGCTAACCGTTTTCCCATTAATGCTCTTTTTTACTTGCTTCGTTATCCGGTGATTGTGATTGCACCTGTCCTGATGCTGCCTTGGCCGCTTCTGCCTCTTTCATCTGCTGGATGAACGCTGTGCGTACCTGCCGCCAGGCTACCAGACCAACATATCCCAAAGCCAGCAAACCCAGCGAACCTTCAGGAGGTACGGGAAATGGCTGGCCGTCTTTCGTTACGATTTGAATGTGCTTCTTTGTATTACTCATAATAGCTAAAAGACTGCAAAGTTAAGGATTTTGAAGGGTTAAAAGTGGAGAGGGAACGCAATTGCAAGCACTGCATTGTATTTTTGCTGCTCAAAGTAAGAATATGTCATTGAGCGAACAAGAGATTATAAGAAGAGACAGTATGCACGCGCTGCGTTTGATGGGTATTGACCCCTATCCCGCAGAAGGATTTGAGGTTACCCATACCAGCACCGCCATACTGGAACAGTTCCCCGATAACCCGGAAGGTTTTAGTGCCGTGCGCATTGCCGGACGATTGATGAGTAAGCGCATCATGGGAAAAGCCAGCTTTGCAGTGATTCAGGATAGTGTGGGTACCCTGCAGGTATATATTTCACGCGATGATATTTGCGATGGCGAAGACAAATCCATGTACAACGATGTCTTCAAAAAACACCTCGATATTGGTGATTTTATCGGTGTGAGCGGGTTTGTGTTTACCACGCAGACCGGCACTACCACCCTGCATGTGAAAGAGCTGACTTTATTGAGCAAAGCCTTACGTCCCCTGCCGATAGTGAAAACGGATGCCGAAGGTAATGTACACGATGCCTTTACCGACCCGGAGCAGCGCTACCGCATGCGCTATGTAGATATGGTGGTGAATCCGCAGGTAAAAAGTGTTTTTATCAAGCGCACCCAGCTGATGAACAGCATGCGGGAATATTTGAACGCCAAAGGATACCTGGAAGTAGAAACACCTATTCTTCAGCCTATCTATGGCGGTGCTGCAGCGCGTCCTTTTAAAACCCACCACAACGCGCTCGATACCACCTTATACCTCAGGATTGCGAATGAGTTGTACCTGAAAAGATTGATAGTAGGGGGCTTCGACGGGGTGTACGAGTTCTCCAAAGATTTCAGAAACGAGGGCATGAGCCGCTTCCACAATCCCGAATTTACACAAATTGAATTGTACGTTGCCTATAAGGATTACGAGTGGATGATGAACCTGGTAGAGGAAATGCTGGAGAAAGTGGCGATTGATGTTACCGGAGGAACCAAGGTGCAGGTCGGTGAGCACCTCATCGATTTCAAACGGCCGTGGAAACGTTTCACCATGTTCGAAGCCATAGAGCACTTTACGGGGGTAGACATCAGTGAAATGGATGAACATGCCTTATACAAGGCTGCCAAGGAAATGAAGGTGCACATCGATGCTTCTACTATGGGCAAAGGCAAAATCATAGACGAAATTTTCGGTGAAAAATGCGAGCCCTATCTGATACAGCCCACCTTCATCACCGACTATCCGGTGGAGATGAGTCCGCTGGCGAAGAAACACCGCCACAAGGAAGGTCTGGTAGAGCGCTTCGAAGCCATTGTAAATGGTAAGGAATTGCTCAACTCTTTCAGTGAGCTGAACGACCCCATCGATCAGCGCCACCGCTTTGAAGCGCAGCTGGAGCTCGGGAAAAGGGGCGATGAGGAAGCCATGGTTTTAGACGAAGATTTCCTGCGTGCGCTGGAGTTCGGCATGCCACCTACTGCAGGTCTGGGCATCGGCATTGACCGGTTGACCATGATTATGACCAACAGCAATTCCATCCAGGACGTACTATTTTTCCCGCAGATGCGACCTGAACGGAGTTAAAGGTACCCTGTCTTGAGTACCTAATCATGTAAAAGTGAACACAAAAAAACCGGCCTTTAAGAGCCGGTTTTTTATTGGATTATTTCGTTTTATTCCTGAACTACAAATCTCAGGGTGTTCGAAGAGGCATTGCCATTGATGCGCAGGAAGTATATTCCCGGAGTCAATGACGCTGTGTTCAGATTGTAGGTATTTATCCCTTCTAAGCTGCTGACAGTAGAGTTTGCTATCTCTTGTCCATTGATAGCTGTGATGGTCAATGTGGCATCTCCTGAAAGAGAAGAGATAAACCGCAGCTGAAGCTGGTCTTTTACCGGATTGGGGTAGAGTTCTGTTGCACTGATGGTAGCAGTCACATAGACATGGATGATTTCACTTACCGATTCCTGACCGTCGAAGTCTGTCTGGCGAAGCCGGTAATAATGATCGCCGGCAGTAACATCGCTGTGTTGGAAATCGTAGCTTAACATCGCAGTGCTGGTGCCTGCTCCTGTAACCTGACCAATGGGTAGGAAACTCAGGCCGTCGGTGCTGTGCTCCAGTGTAAAGTAGTTGTTATCGATTTCTGATTCCGTTACCCAGTGGAGCTTTACATCATTCCCTTCAGCATTAGCATCAAAGTTGCTGAGGGTGATGGGCAGTGCCCATTGCTGCAGAGAGGTAATGTTGTCAAAGAAAGCCTGATTAATCGCCCCTGGCAGGTGGTTGTGCAACATGCCAGAGAACTGGAAACCGGGAGAACTTACATAGGTAATGTCGGTAATGTTAGCTACAGGTGTATACACAGCTGTCAAAGAATCGGGGAAAGATGCAGTAGACGCTGCATATTGCATACCCCATTTATCGCTAACAGGATTGTATTGCACATAAACTGCCAGGTATTCACCTGCTGAAAAATCTCCTGCGAACATGATAATTGGTAAGATTGGCATTGTCATCCAGTCCACCTGTGTAGCGCACCAGGCGAATAGGTTTAATTGTACCGGGGTTGCCCAGTACGACCGCGTAACCCTCGCCGGTTGTTAAATTGGAAGAGTTGGATGCCAGCACATAGGCCACACCATTGCCTCCGTTGCTGAAGCCTGTCAGCTTGTTGGTTACAATGCGCATATTGAAGCGCCACTCGATGATGCCGGTGTTGTTGGTAAGGACACTGTTCCAGGCCGGCGATAATGTACTGAGGTCCACGGTGGCATAGTCTGTTCCATTGGTGCCATTCGCATCGAACTGGATTTGATTGGCAGTGATGGATGGTGAAGCAGAGATACCTCCTTCCGACCATGAAAGTCCGTTATTGGTTACCCCCAGAGAGGCATTGTCAGGGCGGTTGGCATTATCGTTTATTAAGACATTGTTCTGGGCAATTGACACACCCCAACAGCAAACCGCTGACAGTAAAAAGGCGTAAACAGATTTCATACTCTTTCTATAAAATTTTAACTAACTCTAAAATAACAAATTGGACTATTCTTGTTGCTTTTCATCTATTTTTTAAGATAATAGAGTATGTCACAAATTATTTACTAATTGGCTTAATTATATTAGTTAATAAGCCTCTATAACTGTTTTTATCTTAGGCTATATTATCATAAATAGGCTGTTTGTAAAATTTTGTTACCGGTTGCTGATGGATGAAAAGCGCTTTTTGCAGCAATTATCAGGTGATTGAGTACGCAAAACATTTGGGAGTAATGCATTCACATAGGGCGCATATTGTAGCAAGTTTTATATAAAATACATTAAAACACATGGGCGGTTTGCCTGCGTTTTTGAAGTTAATTCCTTCAGATTTTAGGAGCGCCCGAATACTGCATGGATATCCTTCCAATGGCGCACTCCATTGCAAGAGATAGCGCTTGCCCACCCCGCCTTTTCAACGCAATGTGAATCCTATGTGAATAGAGATTCACCTAGCTATTAAATCTATATAAAAACAGGCCAGGTAAGCCCTTTGGACAAGATTTTACATTTATTTTTGCCAACGCTTCAAAGCGAAAACAAACCAATTTAGTAGCCTTATAACCCAACAATTCGAGATGAACTTAAACTTTTACTTTTCCCAGCATTTAAAGCCATTACTTTTTATTCTAATCGGTAGTGCGAGCTTTTTTGGATCCGTTGGATATTCTCAAATAATAAGCCAGTATGTAGAAACTAACTCTGGTAGTACTCCAAAGGGAATTGAAATTTGGAACAACACTGGGGTGGATATAATATTTAGTGCCACCAATAACCTTCAAGTTTATCAAGGTACGAATGGGGGGGGCATGTACTGCAATTGCTGCAATAAATATTACTTCTGGTACTTTAGAGGCAGGGAAATTGTGGATAATTGGAACAGCAGATATTCTTAGCTATCTAAGCACTTCCGGGCCTTTCCCAGATGTAAGCGGATCAACAGAATATATTTTTCTTTTTAATGGAGATGATGCATTGCAGATAAGACTTGGTGGAGTAGTAATGGATCAATTCGGTACTTGTGGTTTTGATCCTGGCTCAGCATGGTCTGGAAGTGGGGTTTCTACTGCAAACCAAAACATAGAACTAAATATTGGTATTACGACAGGAGATACTGATGGTTGGTCTGATCCTAGTTCAAGATTCTCTACAGTTAGCACTACACCAGCTACATTGCCTGCAGGATTAAGCGGATTTGGTGTTGCACCAGCAAGTGCCGCAGGTCCTGAAATAAACATCACCGGCAACAGCGTGAACATTGCCGATGGTGATGTAACGCCTTCTGTAGCTGACCATACGGATTTTGGCAGCGTAGTCACTGCCTCCGGCACGCAGGTCCGCACCTTTACCATACAGAACCTGGGTACTGCCGCCCTGTCGCTCGACAGTGCTGCGGCGCCTTATGTCAGCATCAATGGAACACATGCAGCAGATTTTACCGTGACGGCAGCTCCTTCCAACAGCATTGCTGCTTCCGGAAGTACCACTTTCAATATCACCTTCGATCCAAGTGCCGATGGTTTGCGTTCTGCTTATGTCTATATCAGCAATAATGATGGGGATGAAAACCCCTACACGTTTGCTATCCAGGGGACGGGCTTTACACCGGTTCCCGAGATGAACATCACAGGTAACAGCATAACAATTGCAGATGGTGATGCTACACCTTCCCTCACTGACCATACCGATTTTGGTAATGTCAACGTAGCGAGCGGCAGCATTTCCCGCGTATTCACCATAGCCAATACAGGTTCAGCCAACCTTATTCTGGATGGTAGTCCCACCCTGGTAGCCATTTCCGGTCCGGCAGCCGCCGATTTTACGGTTACCGCCAGCCCAGCGTCGCCAGTTGCGCCCAGCGGCAGCACCACCTTTACCGTAACATTCGACCCATCTGCGTTGGGTGCGCGCAATGCCACCATCACCATCGATAATAGCGATGCGGATGAAGACCCTTACAATTTTGCCATTGCCGGTAATGGTATTGACCTGATTTTATTCGATGACTTCAACAGGTCAGATAATGCTACGGTGGGTATTCCGTCTTCCGGAGGCGCTGTTGCATGGACAGAAGATGAAACTGGTGGTGGTTGTTCTCCTGCCAGCGATATTATCAGGATAGCTAATAATACCCTTGAAATTTCCAATTGTAATGAGGGTGGCGGTGGTAGTTGTGGAGGTAACAACCGCAAATATGTCAGCTTCGATATGAGTGCGCAATACAGCACAGTTTTCAATACTGCTGATTCTGAGATGTCCTGGCATTTCAATATGAAGGAAAGCCGCGATAACCCCAGTGGATTTGGTTCCGGCAATTATGGTATTGCTGTGGTATTGGGTGCAACAGAAGCTGATTTAAGCTCCGCTACTGTGGATGGGTATGCCGTTATATTGGGGGAATCAGACCCTTCACCAGATCCTGTTCGTCTTGTTTACTTCACGAATGGAATTGCTAATTACACTTCATTAATTGATATTGACATTGATGCGACTAATGATTATTTGAGTGTTAATGTCAATTATGATCCCTGTACCGGTGAGTGGTCTATGCAGGCGCGCAATGATGGTGCTTCGTCCTTTGCAGATCCTGCAACATTATCGGAAACACTTTATACTGCTACCAATAATACCTATACAGCTACTAACTTGCCCTATTTCGGAGCATTTCGAAAGCATAATAGTTCATGCGAAGAAATTGCCCGTTTCGATAACTTTTATATTCCAAATACAACAGCGTTAACTGTTGCCACTTACGTATGGGATGGCAGCGAAGGCAGCGATTATCAGGAGCCGGATAACTGGACACCCAGTCGCGATTGCCCGAGAATAACCGATATTCTGGAGGTCAACACCGATGCTGTTATCACTAACATGCCCACCCAGACCATTGGCCAGTTATTGATAGGAAGTGGCGCGGCTGTTTCCATCAGTGATGTAGCGTCAGATGCTGCTTTAAGTGTCTTAAGCATTGGCGGTAACACAGGAACAGACTTAGACATACCGACTACCTCTTCCTTAACCCTGGATGTAGCCAGCTCTGATAACACGCAGGATGCCGTACAGTTGTTCCTGTTGTCGGGCGCTACTGCAGAAATTGGCGGTACCCTTATTTTCAGAAACTCCAATGCCAGTTCAGCCGGTCGTCCGCACCGCCTGGATGCAGCAGCATCGGATGCTATAACTGTCATCAGCGACGGTATCATTGAAAGTATGGACCTGGGTGACAATCCTTTCGGCGATACCGGTACAGCCGATATCCTGACATTTCAAAGTGGGTCGAAATATATCAGTGGCGATGGTCCCAATCCGTTTGGGTTAGGTAGTCCGAACTCGAAAGTGACCTTCGAAACCGGAAGTGAATACAGGCATGAGCAAATTGCTATTGAGCCCTCTATAACAGGTAGAACCTATGCTGACTTTACCTATGCAGCTCCGGGCGCCAAAACGCAGTTGTTTGGTTCCGGAACGAATAACACCGTTACCATCGATAATTTTACTGTGGAAACAGGTACCTGGAACATTACTTATAATACCAATGACCTGCCATGTAACTTCCTGGTATCAGGTGATTTTACGGTTGCAGCAGGTGCTGTGTTCAATTTCTCACCTGATGCCGTTACAGCCACCAGTGGTATCCTGTTCACCGGAGCGGGTACACATGAAGTAACAGTAGAAGGTGATCTGACACTGGGCAGTAACAGCCGCTTTGGCGTGGAAGATGGAGGAACAGTTAACCTGAACGACAATATCATTACTTCCGGCGAACTGGTGCTGGATGAAGGAATAATAGTTGTTGCCGATGTATTGACCATTGAAAATACTGATGAAGCAGCTATTGTTGCTGACAGAACAGGCACTGCCCTCACCACATCCGATCTGGATGCTTGGGTAATCGGTGATTTGCGCAGGGCAGTGAACAGCACAGGAACTTACTTGTACCCGTTGGGCGATGTCGTAATAGAGATGGCAGCCCTTGATTTGATCAGCTCCAGCGGCATCAGCACCATAACAGGTTCCTTCCATCCGGCTATTTTACCTCCACCTATTCCTATTGTAGAAGTAGAAGGCACACCCATTGAAGGTTTCCTCAACGAAGGTTTCTGGACATTTAATCCGGATGCTATTACCAGCGTGCAGTACAATCTTATTTTAACCAGCCGTGGACATACCAATGCTGCTGCGGATGCAGATTTCCATGGCATATTGCACCGGGATGATGCCACCAGCAACTGGGAAGCGCCTCCGGTGCATGTGCATCCAGCTTCTCTGGTTTGCAATACTACCCGGGCCGACTGTCTGGCTATGCTGGCTGATCCCGATAACTGGACTATGGAAAATGGCGGTGGAGATGATAGTAACAATGGCGGAATTGATTTTCCTGTTTCTGTTCCACTGGCATTTGGTGGCTCTGTACTACCCATAGAGCTATCTGATTTTGATGTTGTTGTGCAGAATGATGAAGTGCATCTGAGCTGGACAACCCAATCGGAATTAGACAACGACTTTTTTGTGGTGGAAAGAAGTCGTGATGGCTTCAACTGGATGCAAATTGGTCAGGTGAACGGTTCCGGCACCAGTTCCACTGCTCATTATTACAACTTTATAGATGTAACACCGACACTGGGGAACAACTATTATCGTTTGCTGCAGCAGGATACAGATGGTAAAAGCGCCTACAGCTGGATTCGTTCTGCTTTTGTTGGCACAACTGCCACCATTGCCGTGTACCCCAACCCTGCAGCAGATCAACTTATCATTGCTGCCAGCACAGAGTTAACCATTTACGATATGTCGGGTGCGCCTGTACTCTTTATACAAACAGATGGCACACCAATCGATATCAGTAATCTTCCTGCCGGTATCTATACAGCCCGTATGAAGGCGGCAACAAGTTATCAGTTTACTCAGTTTATCAAGTTATAAGCAATACTTCTACAATAATAAAGACGCCTTTCTTTTGGGAAAGGCGTCTTTTTATTTTATTAATCTGGTGGGTTATCGCAGTAAGGTGACATTGCCTTTGCTGACTACCACAGTTCCGCCCTTCAGTTCAATTTCTGCAATGAAGGCATAGACACCCGAGGTAGCACTGCTGCCTCTGAAGAAACCATCCCATCCCTGTTGTTCATCGCCCGGAGCGATGTTTTCATTCAGGAATATCAGTTCTCCCCAGCGGTCGAATACCCGTAAACTAATAATGTTGATGATATCTTGTCCATATATGAGGAAGTAATCATTCACACCATCGCCATTGGGGGTAAAAGCTGAGGGTGCGAAAATATCGGCATTCGGTTCGGTGAGCACCCAGACGGTGAATTTATCGGTGGCGATACAGCCGTTCGGATCTGTTTCAGTGATGGTGTAGGTGGTGGTAAATGTAGGGAAGAAATAGAGCACCGGACAATCGGCACAGCTAATGCTGTTGGTCGGTGTCCAGACAATATCGCCTTCTGTGCCGAATCCGAGCAGGATAGTATCGCCGATGAACAGACTGGTGTCGGTACCGGCGTCTACAATATTTTCGAGTACATCTAAGGTTCCGCCTACCGAATTCGTACATCCATTGGCATCGGTATACGTATACGTAATGCCGAACCCTGTTCCGGGACCTGTCAGATTAGGGATGAAATCATCACCCATCACTCCCGCACCGCTGAAGAAACCACCATCCGGCAAGCCTACCAGGGGCACTGCATCTGCATCGAGACAAGCGTAGGGTGGCAGCACCAGTTCGGGTTCAGGCAATGGGTACACCTCCAGTGTGGTGAAGGTAGAGTCGGTACAACCATTAATATCCGTATAACTGTAATGTATAAAGTAGGGGCCACCAATACCTGCGGTGCTTGGATTGAAGGAGGTGCCACTCACGCCGGTACCAGACCAGGTACCTCCTGCAGGTGTCGCCGTTAATGTCTGAACCCCTGCATCGATACAATATCCATCGGCAGTAATATCAATAGTAGGTGTCGGTAGCGGATTGACAGTAAGTGCAATAGTTACTGTACTGTCGCAACCGTTGATAGTTGAATAGCTA
>ERZ888423.792-NODE-792-length-31312-cov-11.367630_pt1 | contig 31312 bp, 22 predicted proteins | sample MGYA00520523_ERZ888423 | MGnify/ENA primary metagenome ERZ888423 (study PRJEB32303, sample SAMEA104408611) | aquatic metagenome | biome: Brackish water; feature: Pelagic; material: water | place: Baltic Sea | collected 2014-06-08T10:24:00 | depth 30,27 m ...
GACGTGAACACTAGCCGTTCATTTTAAAGGACGGAGTCGACTGCAAAATCTCAAGTTCTTCTGCATTCATTTCCTCGTCAATAGAGCCAAATAATGGGGTCGTCATATATCGCTCTGCTGCATCAGGCATCATGCAGAGTATAACTGAGCCCTCTGCTGCATTCTGAGCTACTTTCATGGCAGCAGCAAAGGATGCCCCACCAGAAATTCCAGTCATAATACCTTCATTTTGAGCAAGCTTTTTCGCCCATTCTATGCCTTCAGAACCAGCCACTGGGATCAATTCATCAAAACTGTTTCTATCTACTGCTTCTTGCAAGACTAATGGTATGAAATCTGGGGTCCAACCTTGAATTGAATGGGGTTGCCACGATGGATGGCTGCCAGCGGGGGCCCCAGACCCAGTACGTATCTGCGGATCACCACTACCCAATAAAGCAGCGTTTTCTGGTTCGCTGAGCATAATTTTTATTTCAGGTCGCACTCTTCGCAAGGCACGAGCAACACCTGTAACAGTTCCTCCTGTACCGTAGCCTGTGACAAAGTAGTCAAGGCGTTGACCCTCAAAATCAGCAATTATTTCAGAACCCGTAGTAGTTTCATGTATATCCGCATTAGCGGTGGTTTCGAATTGTTGAGCCAGAAACCAACCATTAGCCTCAGCCAACTCAACAGCTTTTCGGTACATACCTAAACCCTTGGCCGCCCTTGGTGTTAGGATAACTTTGGCTCCCATAAATCGCATCAACTTGCGCCGCTCAATCGAGAAACTGTCAGCCATGACTATCACCAATGGATAGCGTTTTTGAGCACAGACCATCGCCAATCCAATGCCAGTGTTTCCACTAGTCGCTTCCACTACCGTTTGACCCGGCTTTAAGCTACCATTACGCTCAGCAGTTTCGATGATATTCAACGCCAACCTGTCTTTAACCGAACCCGCTGGATTAAAAAACTCTACCTTAACATAAATAACTACCCCATTGGGTGCCAAGTTATTGATTCTAACACAAGGGGTGTTACCAACAGTCTCAAGAATACTATCATATATCCGCCTCTTGCCAGCGGTAGAGCGGATACTTGAGGCTTCCATCATCTGGTTTTCCTTTAGAATAAAAACAGATATTATGTTTATCTTAATTTAAAAACTCTTCAATTTCATTCGGAGGGACTGTAAGTTTAAATTATCCCCTCGATTATTTAATAAAAATACATAAAATGCTATTATACATACATTCTTTTAGTTTAGTCTGATCGCGACAAATGTTATTAATAAGGTATTAATCAGAATATTAATTTACTGTATTAGAAAGAGTGCCTAGTCCAGTTGCGGCAACCACTATTACATCATCATGCTTAAGGAATTTTGGCGGATTCAGGCTCCCGCCAGAGCCATGAGGTGAACCGGTGGCAATAATGTCCCCTGCATTAAGTGGGTGTATGTGAGAAATATAGGATACTATTTCAGGAATAGAAAAAATCATTTCATTTATACAAGCTTTTTGTCTTTCTTCACCATTCACCGTTGTACGCAAGCATATTGCGTCTAGCTCTGGCAATTCGTCTAAAGTTGTGATCCATGGCCCCCAGGACCCCGATTTAAAAAAATTTTTGCCAGCATGAATACTGTGCTTTTGCCAAGCACGCACCGATCCTTCATTCATCAATGAGCACCCTAATACGTGATCCCAAGCCTCGCTTTCTAAAATACGGAAAGTAGGTTTTCCTATTACGACAACAATTTCACCTTCATAGTCAAACGTGTTTGCACCGGCACCTACGGGAATAGTCAATTTTTCACCTGGGTTCACTAAGCTGTCTTCGTTTCGTGCCCAAATAATTATTTCACCAACTGGAGGTGGGGCGACGTCAAGGGGATATATCTTTTTATAATTCATGCCCACGCAAAGGATTTTATTCTCATTCATAATAGGCTTTATCAATTGGATTTTTTCAAAAGGCACTGGTTCCACATTACAATAATTCATTAACTGGTGGCTTAAACCTGCGTCTATTACTTGTTTTAAACCTTTATACTCATGCAGAAAAGTATCTGTAACCGAATATGCGCCCTTTTCCGAAACCACTCCGTAGGTGTAAATATTGTTGTATATAAACGACGCAAGTTTCATTTTTTTATCCCTTCAAACTTCATTTCTGCAGCACGAACCGCACCTGTAATGGTTTGGTTAAAAGGTGTTTGAATATCATGTTTTTTCCCTAAAACTGGAACCATTCCATTTATGGAGTCTATTTCTGATTTTTGCCTAGCTAAGTGGTCCAACCTCATAGAAGGGCTTGCACTTGGCATCATTTCGGCAAATTTTGTCACATAGTTTGTTGGATCTTCAAATGAAAACGAAATGCCTTCTGCCAATCCGCAAACATACGCTTCTTTCATGGCGCCAATTGCAATAGCCCACAATTCGGTATTAGCCATTAGGTCGCCTACCGAACAGTCAAATATAGTACAAGGTCCGCTTAACGTTACATTACATAAAAATTTTTCCCATATTAATTGATTAATATCGTCGAAAGCGCGGACCTGAAAACCGGCAGACAGCCACAACGCACTTATAAACTCCAAGCGTCCTGATATTCCGCCACCAACTTCCCCAAGTCTAATAAGTTTCATTGCATTATGGTGAATATGGCCAGGACCTTTGATTGATGCACCAAACCCGTCTGCAACACCTAGAAGGACATTTGTAGTAGAAATAAATTGCGCAATACGCTCACCAGAACCTAGGCCATTTTGAATAGTTAAAATCAGGGAATCTTCCCTCATAACCTGAGATATAGCCTTCGCTGCGTGGCCGACATTTGAGCCTTTAGTTGCTATAATATAAAGATCGCAACCTTTTGCATCTTCTATATTGGTAGATGCACAAATTTTATTGTAAACTTTGCTGCCGTTTGGCCCATCAATTTTAAGACCGCTTTGTTTAATCTTAACAATATGTTCTTCCCAAGGATCAATGGCCCAAACTTCTTCCACATGATCTGAAAGATAACTTGCATAGATTGAGCCCATAGCTCCACAGCCTAAAATTGCAACTTTCGAAATCATTTTATGGCGTCCTTGATTGGAGGTTAGTGTTTTTGGTGCTCGCTCTAGTTAGTATTTAAATATCTAATGAAAGTCTTCCAATGGTTAATTTGATGATTTATTCGTTTTTTTAAATTCCTCTAACTGGGGCCAAACAGAATATACCAACCCTGAAGCACCAAATTGTACCAGTTCGACTAACCTACCAACTTCTGCCTCACCACACTCGACCATCATTTTGCAAGGACCAATCGTGAAGGTAAAAGCTTTTTGTGCGCCTAGATCAATATCACAAGGCGTGGCTACTTTCTCAACCAACGCCTGGAGAACTGCAAAGAATACGGCGCCTTTTAGACGATCTGAAATTACACGAGCAACTTTAGGCTTCAATATTTCAGCCTGTTCAGTTAAATTCCAACTTTTACCCGCATCACCGTAACTCACCATGGAAGCAGCCGGTTCATAAAATGGGTCTAAATGTGCAAGATTGCGTATCGCAGCCAAGTTGATCTTTGGTTTGATGATATTCATAACAAAAAATGGGCCGACTGCTAAGCCAAAGGTTTCTTTCGCAATATGGTCAATCTGCGCTGGAGTGCCTTTTCCTTCATCCATACATCGAACGGCTTCGTTCGTATAAGGGCAGAAAAATCGATTTAAGGCAAAGCCACTACGATCCCGGCATAAAATCGGAGTTTTTCCGCAGGATAGAGCAAAATTTAGAATTTTTTTTACAATTTTTTCATCACTAAGTGCGCTGCTAATAACCTCCACAACAGGATTTACCTCTGCAGGACTAAAATAGTGCAAACCACATAGCCGCGTGGGATGGTTCAAGCCGGAACCAATATCACGAACGCTAAGCGCGCTAGTATTAGTAGCTAAAATTGTTGTGTGATCTATCACTCGTTCAAGGTCAACAAACACCTGGCGCTTTACTTCGAGATTTTCAAATACGGCCTCTATAACTAAACCCGAGCCCGCAGCATCTATGAGGCTAGAAGATAGGCTGAGCCTAGAAATAGCAGCATCCGCCTCGAGGCTGGTAAGTCTTGATTTATCCACTTGCCTTTTAAAAAATATTTTTAGGCGTGCGGCTGCCTGCTCGAGTACGTTCAACTGGGTATCAATTAACGTAACGTGATGTCCAGCAAGTACTACATTAATAGCAATACCTGCGCCCATAGTGCCTGCGCCAATGATGCTGACCTTTCCAATAATATTCATTGGCCTGCCTCAGGGTTTTCAACCACTATTGCAATGCCTTGGCCACCGCCTATGCACATGGTGGCTAACCCATATTTTCCACCGATGCGGCGCAATTCGTAGAGGAGTTTGGTTAGAATAATTGCCCCAGACGCCCCGACAGGGTGGCCCAGGGCAATTGCCCCACCGTTAGGATTGGTTTTTGCTGCAGAAAAGCCTAGCTCTTGAGATACGGCTAAGGTTTGGGAAGCAAAGGCTTCATTAGATTCAATACATGCTAGATCTTCGATCGTAATTCCTGCGCGTTCCAATACTAATTTTACTGCGGGCACTGGCCCCATGCCCATCACACGTGGCGCAACGCCGCTAACAGCCGTTGCCCTTATAATTCCGAGGATGGGCATGCCTCGCTCGATAGCAACATCCTCAACCGCGATTATTAGCGCGGCTGCGGCGTCATTAATGCCTGATGCATTCCCGGGGGTCACAGAACCATTCTTTTGGAATGCTGGTCGAAGTTTTTCAAGATCTTCCAAAGTGATATCAGGGCGAACATGTTCATCAGTGTCAAAAACTACTTCTCTCCTGTCTTTTTTTATTTTTATGGGTAGAATTTGTTCTTTAAAATAGCCTGCAAAAATAGCTGCTGCTGCTCGCCGGTGGCTTTCTAGTGCCATTGCATCCTGAACAGAGCGGGTAATCATCTCATCATCAGCTATATTATCAGCAGTTACACCCATGTGTCCGTTTCCAAAAGGATCGGTAAGTGCCCCCACAAGCATATCAACAGCAGTCACATCACCCATCTTAGCTCCAAAACGAGCAGCACTAATTAAGTGCCCTGCCCGGCTCATGTTTTCAGACCCACCTACTAAAACCACATCCGCATTACCCAAACTTATTTGATCTGCACCTGTTAACACTGCCTGAAGACCGCTCCCACACAACCGATTAACAGTGAGGGCTGGTGCGGTATCCGGAACTCCGGCTCCAATTGCCGCAACTCGCGATAAATACATATCGCGTGGTTCTGTATGGAGAACATGTCCAAAAATAGTTTGATCAATATCTTGAGGAAGAACTTTAGCACGTGCAATAGCTTCAATAGCGACTAGTGTAGCCAGTTCACACGGAGAAATTCCTGATAATGATCCCCCATAAGCACCGATCGGGGTGCGTACGGCAGATGTTATTACAACATTTCGGCTCATTGCATTCCTTTCAATAAACCGCGAGCTATGACAAGCTTCATGATTTCGTTTGTACCTGCATAAATCCGTTCGATGCGGTTATCGCGGTACATACGTTCGAGCGGGTATTCAGCCATAATTCCATAGCCCCCAAAAAGTTGAAGACACCTATCAATAATTTTTCCCTGTAAATCAGTAAGCCAATATTTTGCCATAGAGGCTTTTTCAGTTGTTAAGCGCCCTTCGAGATGTTCCAAAATACAGTGATCGAGAAAAACTTTTCCTATGGTGGCTTCGGATACGCACTCCGCAAGTACAAACTGCGTGTTTTGAAATTCTGATATTTTTCTGCCAAAAGCACTTCGCTGATTGACATAGTCTAAGGTGAGTCGCAAAGCGCGCTCAATTCTAGCGACGGCATAGACTCCAATTAAAAGCCTTTCTTGGGGTAGTTGATGCATCATCTGAATAAAACCCTGTCCTTTTTCGAGCCCTAATAAAGCTGATGCCGGTAGGCGCATATTTTCAAAGAAAAGTTCTGCCGTGTCATTGGACTTCATGCCCAATTTTTTTAGATTTCGCCCTCGACTAAAGCCTTCTAATCTGTCTGTTTCCACCAAGAACAATGATATGCCTTTTGCTCCTGCCTTTGGGTCTGTTTTTACAGCAAGAATAATTAAGTTGGCCAATATACCATTGGTAATAAAGGTTTTTGATCCTGAAATTGAATAACAATTGCCATCTATGTGTGCAGTTGTTTTAATTGCTTGTAAATCAGAGCCAGCACTTGGCTCAGTCATAGCTATTGCACCAATGAGCTCACCAGAAATTAGTTTTGGCAGAAGGTCTTTTTTTTGCTCTTCAGAGCCATAATGAACGATGTATGGTATCACAATGGCATTATGTAAACCACCTCCCCAACCGTCTATTCCAGCAAGATTTCCTTGATAGGCAATAACAGCATCATGCGCAAAAGTGCCTCCTATACCACCATACTCTTCAGGTACCTCTGCTCCAAGGAGACCCATCTCACCAGCTCTTCTCCAAATCTCACGTCCGACATGACCGCGCTCTTCCCAAAAATCGTAATTGGGCAAACATTCTTTTTCGTAAAAGTGCCTACAAGTATCCGCGAGCATTAAATGCTCTGAACCCATCCAAGGAGATTTTGGAAAATTTAAATCAATCATGAAATAACCTTTAATTTTGCTCCTCAATGAATAGGATCAAACTTGATTGCAAACCAATACGAATTTCTAGCAAGTGCATTTGCTATTCGAATGAGTAATTATGAAACATTCCAATTAAGTTTGCCACGCTACTCTCTTTTTGCAATTGTTATCATTCTATAACCTGAAGGGGCTCTCCTCATGAATTTACGCCAGCTTGAAGCTTTTAGAGCAACTATGCGAAGTGGCTCAATAACAGAGGCAGCAAGAATGATGAACATTTCGCAACCGAGCGTAAGCAGATTAATTTCCGACCTAGAGCATTCAATTGGTTTTGAACTTTTTTTGCGATCGGGACGAGGTTTAGCTCCAACGATTGATGCTAATACCTTTTATCATGGTGTAGAGGGAATGTTTGCAGGAATGGGGAGGTTGAGAGAGCTTGCGGAGACAATACGCACGACAAACGAAGGCGTTATCTCGATAGCTGCAATCCAATCCATTGGGTTGTTAGAATTGCCACGCGCTGTAAGTTCACTATATAAACGCCATAAAGACATTCGCTTCATGATCCAGTTGCGCAATACACCTGCTATCTTAGATGCAGTACAAATGAAACAGTTTGATCTTGGTATTGTTGGTCGCCAACCTGATTATGAAGGAGTTGAAACATTATTTAAAACAAAGGTGCGATACGTTTGTTTGATGCCCGAAGACCATGATCTTGTTGGACAGTCAGGATCTGTTGATTTGGAAAGTCTGGTCGACATTGAAGAGTTTGTTACATTTGGCGGTACTTTCCCTGATGAAATGATGGCTATGGATCCGGCACTTTCGCAAAAAATGCAAAAACGGTCGCGCATATCTGCTACGAATTTGCCTGTTGCTGCAGCCATGGTTAGAGAAACAGGCGTATTAGCGATAATAGATCCTTTTTCGGCTGAACAAGCAGTACTAATGGGAGGAGTTGTTTTTAGGCCGATAAAGCAGAAATTACACTACCATATTTCCGTTATTACACCAGGGCGAGAATATTTATCTCGTCCAGCTCTAGAGTTAGCAGACATCATTATTAAAAAAATATCCACACGCGTAACAGAGGTTTCGGAAATGTCTGAATAACTATTATACGTAACGAGTAATATGACAACGGCTTGCGTGGCCAGCCCCGTCTTGTTGCCAAGGGGGAGTTTTTGTATCACAAATTTCCCCTATTTTTTGTGGGCAGCGGCGCTGAAAGGGGCAGCCCTTTGCTGGCGGGGATAATTCAACAATATCCGCGGCAGTCAAAGTTGGAACGGTATCTGGATCTGGCTCAAGAACAGCTTCTAGCAACACTTTTGTATAGGGATGTGCTGGTCTGTCATAAACCGACGCCACAGGCCCAATTTCACATAGGCGGCCTTGATACAGAACTGCTACTCTGTCCGATAGGGCACGGACTACTGCGAGATCATGACTGACAAATATATATGCCGTACCTTGCTTGCGTCGAAGATCGTCTAAAAGGCCCAAAACAGCCGCTTGAACCGACACGTCGAGCGCAGATGTAATTTCATCACATAGAACCAAGTCCGGCTTTGCAGCGAATGCCCGTGCGATTGCTATCCTTTGTTTTTCTCCGCCCGAAAGTTGGTTTGGAAATCGGCCCATATAGTGCGCGCCTAGTCTGACTTCATCCAACAACTCCACACTCCGATCTCTTAACTCCTCCCCTCTAAGGCCGAAATACAAAGAAAGAGGTTGCGCTAAGATTTCTGCTATAGTCTGGCGAGGGTTCAAACTCTCATCAGGATTTTGAAATATCAATTGAATACGCCGCAACTGATCAGGCATCCGCTTATCAACATTTACGGGTAAATTTCCGTCACCTATGATGGAAATGTTTCCATCTTCTGGTGATAAAAGGCCGGCAATCGCCTTAAGAATGGTTGATTTTCCTGATCCACTTTCGCCTACAAGACTAAGTGTTTCCCCTTTAGCTAAGGATATAGTAATTCCATCAACTGTCCGCGCAATTGTATTTGGGCGTTTAAGTAGTTTATCGATAGTTCTAGTTTGTGTGTAACTAATTGAGAGGTTAGATAGGCTTAAAAGTTGTTTATCTTTATTGACGTCACGAGGGATTGCATCAATTTGACGGTTGACAGGTAATTTAATCATCTTGTCATGATAATGACAGCGTACAAGTTCATCATCTTGAGTTTTTTGCAACAAAGGACGAGAAGTCTTGCAATGGTTTTCCACCATGTAACAACGATCAACGAAGGCACATCCATTACCTGTACTGCCTGGCGCAGGAGGCCGTCCATCTAGCGCGATTGGTAAACTTGCATTCTTAAGTCTAGGTATTGATGCTATTAAGCTTTGCGCATATGGATGAGACGGCGTGAGTAATACCTGACGTGCTGATCCTTGCAATATAATTTCACCCGCGTACATAACTGCTATCCGATCACATACTCTGGCAATAGCTCCAAGATCGTGGCTAACATAAACCATAGCCATGCCCATTTCTGAGGCAATATCACGTAAGAGTTCCAGAATATGCGCTTGCGTGGTTACGTCCAGGCCTGTCGTCGGTTCATCTAGCAAAAGTGCCTCTGGCTCCCCAGCTAAAGCCATTGCTATAGCTACACGTTGTTGCTGACCGCCCGAAAGTTCATGGGGGTATCGATTAATGATTTCTGTGGGATCTGGAAGGCGGACTTGTTCCAAAAGTTCAACAATACGCTCTTTATGATCACACTCCGATAACCTTGAGTGCAACATAAGTGCTTCGGACAGTTGTTCTCCAATTTTATGTGTTGGCGTTAGAGATTGGCCCGAATTTTGAGGTATAAGCGCAATTTTGCCTCCCCGAATACGCTCCAGCTTTTTAGGTGATAGGCTGAACATTTCCTGTCCCGAAAATGTACAATGACCTTCAATTACTTTCAGCCCACCTTTTAGATATCCCATTGCCGCCAGAGCCAAAGTTGATTTCCCAGAACCACTTTCACCAACCAGTCCAACGCTTTCACCGCGCCAAACTTCTAGATCGATGTTTCTTAATACTGGTAAAAGAAAGCCTTCCAGGCTTTTAAAGCCCACAGACAGATTTGAAATTTTCAGCAAGGGATCTGTCGAATTTAGATTTTCTTTCATCAAACTGGCGCCTTCTGTGCACGATCGATCCCAAGAGCTTTCGCGAGAGCGTCTGCAGTCAGGTTAATACCTATAATTAAAGAAGAAAGTCCCAACACTGGCGCTATCACTCCAGACGGAGCAAAAGACATAAATCCACGCGCGTCAGCTATCATCAAACCCCAGTCTGGTGTTGGCGGTGACACGCCAAACCCAAGGAATGAAAGTGACGAGAACGCGAGCAACATCCATGACCAACGCATTGCGCCTTCCACTAAAAGTGCATCACGTACATTTGGAAACAATTCGAGGCGCATAATGGTAATACGACTGTGTCCCCTCGCACGTGCCGCTTGGACAAAATCTCTTGCTACTATATCATGTGTAGCTGCGCGAGACACGCGGATTACCGGAATACCGTAAAAAAAAGCGAGGGTTGGAATAAGAACGCCAATGCCTGTTCCAAATGTGACAATTAAAACCAGCATTTTCAAAATCCATGGCAGCGATAAAAAAGCATCTACAACTCGCATAAGAACCTCGTCTAGCCTACCTCCAACCAGTCCAAAAAACATACCCACAAACCCACCCCACATCACGGCTATAGGAGTTGCAATCCCTGTAATCAAAATAGCTTCACGGCCACCTAAAAGTGTCCGGCTAAAGGTATCACGACCCAAATGATCAGTCCCGAACCAATGTGCAGTCGATGGGCCCTGCAACATAAGATTAGCGTTGACTTCCTTATAATCATAAGGGGTTAATTGCGTACCAAAAATTGCCATTAATACGTGGAATGTAACCAAGCTCAGTCCAATAACACCAGAGGGGCGCGAGGTAATATCTATTAACAAACTAATTAATCTCATTGAATTAGAATGTTTTTTTTCAACGATGACCATATTAACTATCGCCTCCTTGTGTGAAGTGTACGAAGCCTTGGATTAGCCATCATGGTTAAAATGTCAGCAGTGAGGTTAACAGCCACATAAACTGACGCTATAATTAGAGCTATGGCCTGAGTTACGGGTAAATCTCGATCAGAAATTGAATCGATCATCATTCTGCCTAGGCCTGGATAGTTGAAAACACTTTCGATTACGACCACACCGCCTAAAAGCCATGCAATCGTGAGAGCCACTACGTTGATAACTGGTAATAAAGCATTTGGCAGAACGTGCCTAAATACAATACGCCAGTAAGGAACGCCTTTTAAAGTTGCCATCTGGGCATAATCTGAAGCCATAGCCTCTATTACTGAAGACCTTACCGTACGTAAAATATGGGCGGTCATTACCAGAGTTAATACTATAACAGGTAGAAAAATCGCGGGAAAAAACTCACCCAGCGGTGCATCATATGATGTTAAAACAATCCCTGGAATCCACCCCAACCATATGGAAAAAACCAAAATTAAAAGTGTTGCTAAAACAAATTCTGGAATGGACATCGCGCCAATTGTAAACGTAGAAATTGTCAAATCAGCAGCGCGATCACGCCACAATGCAGCTACTACTCCTAAAAATAATGCTAAGGGTACACCAATCAATGTTGCCATTGAAGCTAACAACAGCGTATTTCGAAGGCGAAATCCGACTAGATCGATGATTTTTTTTTGCCCATTGAGTGTTGTGCCTAAATCCCCGACTAGTGCTCCCGATACCCAGTCCACATAACGACTTATTGCAGGAGCATTTAACCCTTGCTCTATTCGGCAATTTTCCAACAGTTTTCCATGGGCGTCGCGTTCTAAGAAAGCTGTGCATGCGTCTCCAGGCAAAATCTCCACACCTGTGAAAATAATAACAGATACTAAAAATACTGTTATGATTCCTAGAAACAAACGACGCGAAATCATTTGCAGCATATACTCTCTCCTTCCGACATAAAAAGACCGAGGCAAAAAGGTTCCCGCCTCGGCCTGAAAACAAGGTTATAGGTATCAATCTTCTAGGGTAATTTTATCCCAGCGGATTGCAAAATTTTCAACTGCATCAAGATTTTTTACTCTTGCGGTCGTGCCCACTAGTTTGGTGACGTGGTACGGAATTAAGGTACCACTTGTTTCAAATAGGTGCTTTTGGGCCTCAACATAAAGGGTTTTCCTTTTGTTGAAGTCCAGTTCGCGACGTGATTGGGCTAGTAGTTCATCGAAGCCTGCATCTTTATAGTAACTTTCATTCCACTTAGCGGTTGAAAGGTAAATTTCGTGCAGTGCAGAATCTGCAGTGCGCTCATTCCAGCGGGTAGTCACTGCATCTTTCTGCATCCAAACATCTTTCCAAAAACCATCGGTGGGAACGAGAACAATTTTTATGCGGATGCCCGCTTTCGCAGCTTGTCCTTGATATACTTCTACCATCGTTGGCCAAGTAGGTTCTAAGGTGGACAAGTAGACGTCAACATCGAGGCCATCAGGAAACCCTGCTTCTGCTAACAGAGCTTTTGCACCGGCCACATCCTGTGGACAAATCAAGTTGGGAGCATATTGGTCTTTGGGGCCAACAGGGGTATCACAAGCAATAACGCCATTTCCACCTTCTGCCAAAGCCAAAAGTTCATTTCGATCCGCAACAATACGCATCGCTTTTCGAACACGGGGATCATTGAATGGGGCCACATCTGTACGGAAAACAATGCCTCGCCAATTCCCTGTTGGAACGTCTTGAATCGCATATTTCGAAGAACTTGCAAGCATGGGTCGCTGTTGTGCTGTTATTCCACTTTCCATGTCAATTTGCCCCCCCAGAAGGGCTTGCAAGCGAGCCTGTCCATCTGGGATTCCAATAATTTCCATACGCTCCACCCCTGGAGCTCCTGCGTAATAGTCCATATTTGCTTCTAAAATTGTAGTCGCAGCGGCATCAAACTTCACTAACTTGAAAGGCCCTGTTCCTATACCTGTTGATGCAATAGTCTCTCCGGAACCTTCCGGTAGCATCATCAGTCGATAATCCATTAGCTGCAAAGGCAAATCAGCAAAAGAGGTATCCAATGAAAGCTTAACCGTTTCAGCATCAACAGCCTCTACACTGGTTATCATTTTCACCGCAGATCGTGCAGGACTAGCTAATTCGGGGTCTAACACTCGCTTTAATGAATACACGACATCCGCCGCGTCGAAATCAGACCCGTCATGAAATTTTACTCCCTGACGCAACTTTAACGTCCAAATAGTAGCATCGCTATTTGCTTCCCACGAAATGGCAAGGTCGGGCGAAGGTTGACCGTCCATATTTGGCCGTACTAGTCGGTTCATCACTTTTTCCGTGATTTGAAACACACGCCCTTTTGATATTGGGTCTAAGCTTGAATTCTCTCCAAAGCCATATTCATGTGCTTGACGAAATATACCTTTTGTTTCAGCCGATGCTACACCCACAATTCCGATAAATATTGCACACGCTGAAGTTATTAATTTTCTCATACGATTTTCTCCCGTTAATATAAAGTTCGCCTATTAGTTGAGGTCTCTCGATTTATCTATTCATACTCAATACGAGGGTTTGTTAATTACAAACGATAAAAAAATAGCCATAGCATAAAATAATGTCATCTAAGTGTTAAACATGTATGAGGCTTTGACTAATAGCATTGCTTTGCAAGCATATTTGAAAAAGCTATTAGAATTTAAATCTTTTTAATCACAACATTTTAAATGATTACTCTATCGAATGGTATTAGGGAGAATAAAATGGTTAGGGCTCTTCTTTTTGGTGGCGGGGGTGTAACCCATGGAGAAGATCCCATGTTAGAAGACTTTTTAATCACTCTCCTGCCTGCGTCTCCTCTAGTTGGCTACATTGGATTTGCAAATGACGATGATCCAGTCCGACTTGAACGAATGATCAAGAGATTTCACAAGCTTGGAGCAGCTGTTTTACCCTTACCACAGACCGCTTCAGCAAAAGATGCAGAGCGCTGGGCTGCTCAACTCAACGCAATATATGTTAGCGGGGGTCATACAGCTAACATGATATGTCATTGGAGAAAAACTGGTATTGACGCGGTATTATTCGCCGCAGCTAAACGAGGTGTGCTGCTTTCTGGTGTAAGCGCTGGGGCTGTCGCTTGGTTCGACTACGCGTTCTGGGATGGCAATGGAGAGGGTTTTCGTCCTTTAAAAGGACTGGGCCTTTTAAAGGGTAGTTGCTGTCCACACTTTACTACAGAACCCGAACGCGCGATCGCCTATCGTAAATATATTATTCAAGATTTACTGCCAGCAGGTTTTGCTATTGGCGATGGTGCTGGGCTTTTTATTGACAACACAAAATCACCTAAAATGATCCTTGCTCGTCGTGATACCGGTGTCTGGCGAATTGAGAACATCGGCCAAAACTTAAAACTAACTACCCTTACAGAAATAACATTATGATCCTAATATTTCACTTTCAATCCACTCACAAAGCGTTTTTATTTCCGAAGTTTCACGAGCATTCGGACGGGTTAGAAGATGGTAAGAGCGCTTGGGGTGAAGTTTGGTTTCAAAAGGTCTGACGATACTGCCACAATCAACTTCAGAATTCATAAATGGGAAAATTCCAAGTGCCACCCCTTGTCCGTTTAAGACAGCCTGCACGACCATATTGCTATCGGTTAGAGTAATTTCATTTTGTAACTTGACATTAGGGGCACCAGCTAACCTCAACCATTCATGCCATTCCCCGCGGTCTTGTTGGTGTATTATAGGAAAGTGAGCCAAGTCAGTGGGCGTTGAAAGGCTACCAAACCTATCTAAAAGTGAAGGTGAAACAATAGGCGAATACGCAATATTTAGCAAAAACTTAGTGTCTAAGCCGGGCCAGTGGCCATCCCCCCAGTCAACTGCCACACTAGTTGGCATAGTATCAATGCTGGTTATTCGGGGACCGTGACGAACGGTGAGTTGGATTTTTGGATTGCTTGTACGGAATTTTTCCAGCCGTGGCACCAACCAACGGGCTCCAAAAATTGGACCAACGGCTAGGCTTACAGATTTTCCTGGTGTGGAGACATGAGCCTCTATTTCTGTGTAAATATCAGCAAATGAGCGACTGATAGTCAATGCAAGTGATCTTCCTACATCGGTCAGTATAACCGCTCGGGTTTTGCGAACGAATAATTGGATTTTCCAATCACGCTCCAACTGTCGGATTTGATTAGACACAGTTGTCGAGCTTACACATAGTTCATCCGCAGCATCTTTAAAGCTCAGGCGTCGCGCCGCAGCTTCAAAAGTTCTTAGCGCAGTTAGTGGCAATCGTCTTTTCTGATTTGACATCTATGTCTCAGCCGCATGAAATAAATTTCTTTAATGTATAGCGCGGGGAATAGTCGCTTGTCGATGGGGCAATTCCAACGGACTGTAATCATAACAGTAAATGAGGAGCTATGCCGCCGTGGAGAGTATAAATGATATATCGCAAACGGATGGTGAACGGAAAAATAGGCGGGGCCGTACTGCTTCTAAAAGAATTATAGCATCAACGAGTGTGACCGGTGGGCGTTACGCTCCATTGAACAGGCCTGATCTTGATAAAATTCACCAAGCAGCATTGGATATTTTACAAAACGTTGGCATCTCAAGTGCATCCGACTTAGTAATCAAGGTAGTTATGGATGGCGGTGGCTACGTTGCACAGGACGGTCGTTTGATATTTCCCAGATCTCTTGTTGAAGACGCAATTTTGGGCTTAGGAAAAACAGTTCTTTTGGCGGGCCAAGCACTAGAACATGATCTCCATGTTGGCGGAAAGCGGGTTTATGTAGGCTCTGGCGGCGCCGCGCCTATGATGATCGATTTAGAAACAGATGAATATCGCCCCTCTACCTTGAAAGATCTTTATAATGCGGCTCGCATTGTAGACGCCTCAGAGAATATACATTTTTTTGCAAGATCTGTAGTGGCCAGAGATTTGCCGGCAGCAAACGATTTGGCAATAAATACAGCATTTGCGTCACTTTCTGGCACCAAAAAACACGTCATAGTAGCGGCGACCAGTAAATATGAAGTGCGCGAAATTGCTTCCATGTGCTACATATTGGCTGGATCAGAGCAATCTTTTCGTGAGCGACCTTTTCTGTCAATGACTATTAATCATGCTGTGCCTCCTTTAAGATTTTCAGAAGAAGCCAGCGAAGTTCTGGCAGAATCTGTCCTATGTGGCATTCCGGTACATATAAATACGTTTGGGCAGATGGGTGCGTCTAGCCCAGTTACGATAGCAGGATGCGTGGCACAAACTACAGCCGAAACACTGGCAGGCCTTGTATTTGCTTGGCTGCTTGATCCAAAAGTGAAGGCAATCATGGGAATGCGTCCAATGATCACAGATTTAAGAACCGGTGGAATGGCAGGGGGAGCCGGAGAACAAGCCTTGCTAACAGCCGTATCTGTGCAAATGTCCCAATACTATAATCTTCCAAATTCTACAATTGCAGGCGCCACTGACAGCAAAATATCAGATGCTCAAAGTGGTTACGAAAAGTGTATGTCTGTCAGTTTAGCGGCCCAGACGGGTTGTAATGTTATAAATCAAGCTTGCGGCATGCAAGCTGGGTTAATGGGCTGTTCCTTGGAAAGTTACATCATAGACAATGAAATGCTCGGTGCCATTCTACGTTCATTGATACCTGTTGAAGTGTCTAATGCTACACTGTCCACTAAAGAAATTGGTGACGTTGCACGAGGGGAAGGACACTTCTTAGGCCAAATAGACACGTTAGCACGTATGCAGACGGACTTTCTCTATCCTCAAATTGCTGATCGTAGAACTTATGGCGAATGGGAGGCCGCGGGATCATTGGAAATTAGACTGGCCGCCAAAAAGAGAGCGCGCGAACTTTTAGAAACACATTTTCCTAACCATATTTCCTCTGAAATTCACACTATACTTAGAAATAAGTTTGACATTAAGCTTCCAATTGAATCAATGAGAAAAATATAAAAAATTCTATTTTCAAGTATCATAAATTTAGTTGTGGTTCTCAATGGCTTTTGGTTACATCAGTAATTTGAACCTAACATAGATTTTATAAATGCCCTGCTCCAGTTTCTCGATTTGTCTGCCTGTTTAATTATCATTAAGCACAGTCAAGATAAAATAAATAGAGTGAGGCCTGGCTATTTCAGTTTTTGACGCCATCAGTTCTAAGTTTAATTCACGGATCTTTTGCGCTAATGATGCAAGGGAAATTGCTCGCCGAAAATTACCTAAATTAGTTTTTGATTACATTGATGGGGCTGCAGGGAGAGAGGTTGCAGCACAACATAATGAGGCCTATTTCGACACTATCGCGTTGCAATCAAGAGTTATGCGGCCTGCTTCTCCACGCAATCAGGGCACCAACCTTTTGGGAGTAAGTTATAGTCAGCCTTTTGGTATAGCGCCTATGGGCATGTGTAATATCGTGTGGGCTGGAGCTGACCAAATGTTGGCGCGAGCCAGTAAGGCATTCAATATCCCTTTGTGCCTGTCCTCTGCTGCATCCAGTTCGATCGAAGATATGCGCCGCTGGGCAGGGGAGCAGGCCTGGTTCCAACTCTATGTTGCAGGTTCGATCGAGACCGCAATGGATATGGTTGATCGCGCTGAAGCCGCGGGATATGACCATTTAATTTTGACAGTCGATGTACCACAAGTTGCTCGTAGGAAGCGTGACGAACGCAACGGGTTCAAAATGCCATTTCGATTCGGCCCACGTCAGCTTGTCGATTTTGCAGTGCACCCTCATTGGTCTCTGTCAACGCTAACAAATGGTTCGCCTAAACCGCGAAACTTTGTGAATGGGTTTGACAGAAAAGCAAGTCGTACTGGGGCCGACTGGCAGTTTCTGGATCACTTGCGTAAGCGCTGGAAGGGTAAACTTATTGTAAAAGGGGTGACATCAAGTGTGGATGCAATCCAAATCAAAAATGCTGGAATAGATGCAATTTATGTTTCGAACCATGGTGGGCGGCAACTGGATGCGCAGCTTCCAGCAATAGCGATATTACCCCACATTCGTGAAGCCGTCGGGCCAGATTACCCCCTGATATTTGATAGCGGTGTACGCAGCGGTGAAGATGTTGTACGTGCCTTGACGCTTGGAGCCAACTTCGTAATGCTTGGTCGACCCCTTCTATTTGCCATTGGAGCAGAAAGAGAGAGTGGTCTTTTTGATTTTCTAAGTCTGGTCGAAGAAGATATAAGCGTGACACTCGCACAGCTCGGTATCTATAAAATAGATCAGCTCTTAAGAAATTTATCAATAACATAAGCCTATACCAGATAAATAGACTCACCCTTTTCATGGGTTTTATTGGAGAAAAAAAATGGATTTTATTAATACAAAACCATTAATACGCGGTGGGGCTATTTTGGCGCGTGCGCTAAAGGAAAAAGGAGTTTCTCATGTATTTACACTTGCAGGTGGGTTTTGCAATCCGGCGTTAGAAGGCTTTATGGAATGCGAGATGCCCGTGATCAACACTCCACACGAACAAGTTGCAGGTCATCTTGCAGACGGCCATACTAGAATAACGCGAAAGCCAACTGTTTGTCTGGTTGGGCCTGAAGGATTTGCCAATGCTGTACCTGCTATGCTGGAGGCCGCTGGTGAGCGGAGCCCAGTAATATTTGTAACCGGATCATCGACATTGAAGCGTCAAGGGGCTGGTGGTTTTAAGGAAATAGATGATGTTGCCATTGCAGCGCCACTGGTTAAATACTCAGTCAGAATTACAGACGGCGCGCGGATCAGTGAATTTGTCGATCGTGCATGGCATGCAGCCACAACAGGTTATCCCGGTCCCGTTCATATATCATTACCTGTCGACATAATGTTTTCTTCTTTTGAAGAGGATATAGGGCGTGATGAACGTCCATTTCAACGTAGCGCACGCCCCTTGCCCCGGGCATGGCCTGAACCTGAGGCTCTAGAGCAAATAATGAGTTTGCTGAGACACGCGAAACGTCCGATAATTATTGGAGGTCATGGAATTTGGTGGTCAGGTGCGGAAAAGGCTTTTGAAGTTGCGGGGCAAACTCTAAAAATTCCGTTGTATAACGTACCCTATCACCAGAAGCTTCTAGCTGAGAACTGTGAAGCTTACATGGGCCTGGCCGACTTTCATCAATATCACCCTTCCAAAGCAGCGATTACGGAAGCAGATTTGGTAATTATGATAGGCGGGCGCTTGGATAACCAAATGAATTTTGGCAATCCCCCGTTTTTCCCGACGGAGCAAACACTTGTCTGCGTCAATGGAAGTCATGAAGAGCTAGGTTATAATCGCGCAGCTGATTTCATACTTTTATCAGATCCTGGAGCTTTTTTGGAGGCAATTCTTAGTGTGGGCGAGACATGGCCCGAATGGTTTGACTTGCAACGCAAGCGACGCGCTGAGTGGGTAATGGAATGGACAGATCACGTCGCTGGAGAAACTGCTAAAGATGGTGAATACTTTGGTAAGATGCATCCGCTCCAGCTATCGCTAGATGTACAAGGTGTTATGGGTGATGAGGACTGGTTGATTTTTGATGGAGGAAATACCCATTTTTGGTCAGAAATAGCTGTGAATATAGCCGGATGGAAAGGCAAAAAACTGGGAGGCATTATGCACCCAGGAAGTTATTCACTGCTTGGCGTCGGGGTCTCTTTTGCTGTATCCGCCAAATCCATTCATCCTAATCGCAATATTGTGTTAATTTCCGGAGACGGCGCATTTTTGTCTGGAGGCCTTTCCATAGAAGCTGCGTTTCAAGAAAATCTACCTATCACGGTAGTGATTGATAACAATGGGGGCCTGGATTGCATAAGCCAACAACAGGAACGGTTATTCGCAAGTGGCAAACACTTCGCTACAGACTTTCGCGACATTCCATTTCATTCAATGTTTGAAGGTCTCGGCGGACATGGTGAATTAGTCGAGCGGCGCGAAGACCTTGGGCCCGCCCTGCAACGTGCTATGTCATCGGGAAAACCCGCCTGCGTTAACGTTAAGTGTCGTGGTGTGATAAGCCCTATTGTGGCAGCAACCTCTGATAAGCGAGAGAAGGCATCTATTGAATGACAGCAACTATCTCTTCGCACATACTTAATGGAGTTAATGGAACTCACGCTGGTGGTATAAAAGTTCGGCTCATAAACCTGATTACAGGTATTATAATGTTTGATAAAGAAACAGATCCAAATGGGCGATTGGTTCATGCCCTCGATTTAGCAGATTTCGACCCTAAATCCCGCTATGAAATAATTTTTGAAACAGGCCGTTATTGGCAACAGCTTGGTGAAAGCCATCCACAAATCACAGAAGAAATAGTGCTGAGATTTGCCATGCCGAGCCCCTCAGCTTGTTATCACATACCTTTTATTATTTCTCCTAATTCTTACACCACTTGGTGGTCCCAACCTGAATGAGGTATTTTTAATGGCCGATGGTTTAAACATGTCGCGTCGAATTCGTCGTACTCCGTATACAGATCGTGTAGAGGCTGCAGGCGTCAGTGGATTTTCAGTTGTCAATCACATGCTGTTGCCTAAAGCTTTCAAGGCAAGTGTTGAGGAAGATTATTGGCATCTGCGCGAACATGTACAGATTTGGGATGTTTCTTGTCAAAGGCAGGTTGAAATCAAAGGGCCAGATTCTGCTCGGTTGGTCCAATGGATGACGCCTAGAAATATATCAACTGCAAATGTGGGCGATTGCCTTTATATACCTATCATAGACGACACCGCAGGCCTCATAAATGATCCAGTTCTTTTGAAACTCGGTGAAGAACACTTCTGGTTATCAATTGCAGATAGTGACGTACTTCTCTACGCTAAAGGTCTAGCAATAGGAGCAGGCTTAGAGGTTTCCATAAAAGAGCCGGACGTTTCGCCACTTGCCGTTCAGGGCCCTAAGGCAGTTGACCTTATGACCGATCTTTTTGGGCCGCGTATCCGCGATTTAGGTTTTTTTAAATTTGGTTGGTTCGATTTTAAAGGGACGAAACAAATTATCGCCAGGTCAGGTTATTCTCGCCAGGGCGGGTATGAAGTTTATCTTAATGAATCCACTCTAGGAGCCTCTTTGTGGGATGCGGTGTGGAGCGCAGGGGAACCTTACAACATTTCTCCAGGCTGTCCAAATCTTATAGAACGCATTGAAGGTGGCCTTTTCTCTTACGGAAACGAAATGACGATTGCGAACAATCCGCTAGAAATTGGGATGCGTAAGTTTTGTGAACTAGATGGGTCAATAGACTATATTGGGCGAAAAGCTCTTTTGCAGATTGCAAATGAAGGAGCGTCCAGGCAAATTAGAGGCATAATTTTTGATGGTAGTCCCTGTCCGACCTGTACGTCTCTATGGTCTGTTATGGTTGGTCACCGCGAAGTTGGAAAAATTACTTCAGCAATATGGTCTCCTCGCCTAAAAGCAAATGTAGGCGTATCCCTCATTGACGCTGAATTTTGTTCAGCGGGACAGAAAGTCACCGTTATAAGTCAAGATCAACAACAAAGAGCGGGGGAAATTTCGAATTTTCCACTGTAGAACGGTTTAAGTGAATTATGGCTCTTGATCAGCCGATTTATACTAATTTAATATAACATATCAGATCCAAAACTTTGATTGGGAAAAGTAGTAAAGTTCATCCGGCGCTAATTCTGCTTTTTCTTAGAGTATTAAGCGAAAAAAGGCTATTTCTTTAATTTTAAAAGGGCTGGATTGAATGAAGCAAATACATGCGCTTCCACTCACAAGCACCCACTGGGGTACTTATCGTGCGCAAGTCAGCAACGGGATCGTTCGCAAGCTTATAGGCTTTGAAGAAGATAACGACCCCTCACTAATTGGCTCAGGAATTATTGACGTTCAACACGGCCCAACACGTATTGACACACCAATGGTGCGGAAAAGTTGGCTAGAAGGTGGGCCAGGAAGCGGCACACATTTGCGCGGAAGCGACCCATTTGTTGCTTTGAGTTGGGAACAAGCAAATAAGTTGGTTGCTCAGGAGTTGAACAGAGTAAAGTCTTTATATGGCAATAGTTCTATATTTGGCGGATCATACGGTTGGGCGAGTGCAGGGCGTTTTCATCACGCCCAAAGCCAATTACATCGATTTCTTAACTGTATAGGCGGGTATACTTCATCAAAGTTTACTTATAGTTATGCGGCTGCCGAGGCAATAGTTCCGCATATCCTAGGCAGTTACCGAACCTACCTAGATACATGCACAACCTGGGAAATTATTAAAAAAAATACCAATCTTTTTGTATGTTTTGGAGGTGTTCCATTAAAAAATGGCCAAATCTGTCAGGGTGGAACGGGCGCACATTATCAACTTCAAGGATTGATGGACGCCGCAAAAGCATTAGTGAAGTTTGTAAATATTAGTCCCCTAAAATCCGACTTAATTGATGAGGTTCATGGTGACTGGCTTGCGCCACGCCCAAACACAGATGTGGCCATAATGTTTGGTTTGGCGCATACGCTTCATATAGAAGGTTTGGCCAACAAAACATTCATTGAGCTTTACACTACGGGTTATGAACGTTTCATACCTTACCTTTTGGGTGAAAGTGATGGGATTGCGAAATCGGCGGAATGGGCGTCGGAAATATCTGAGGTTCCAGCAGAAACAATTCGAACTTTAGCAAGACAAATGGCATCCCAAAGAACAATGATTTCTGTGAGCTGGTCGTTGACACGACAAGATCATGGAGAGCAACCTTTTTGGGCGGCCATTATGCTTGCATCTATGTTGGGTCAAATTGGACTGCCGGGAGGTGGTTTTGGATTTGGGTATAGTGCGACTAATTATATTGGAGGTGATTTCTCTGTTTTACCAATAACGGCATTACCTCAAGCAAAAAATGTTATAAAAAGCTTCATACCAGTGGCTCGGATAAGCGACATGCTTCTACATCCCGGGGAACGTTTCGATTTTGACGGTGTTGAATATGAATATCCAGATACAAAGTTGATTTATTGGGCGGGTGGCAACCCATTTCATCATCACCAAGATATTAATAGGATGATGTTGGCTTGGCAAAAACCTGAAACAATTATTGTAAATGAATGGTGCTGGAATCCATTGGCAAAACATGCCGATATTGTTTTGCCATGCACTACTCCATTGGAACGGCAGGACATTGCTATGACCCCGCGTGATCCATATATTGTATCCATGTCAAAACTGACAGAGCCCTATAAAGAAGCGCGAAATGACTATGAAATATTCAGGGGCATAGCGCGTGAAATGGGTGCAGAAGACCTATTTACTGAAGGGCGCGATCAGGAAGAGTGGCAAAGGTGGATATACGACGAAACAAGACGGAGTTCAGCAGCAAAAAAAATATACATTCCAGAGTATGATAGTTTTAGAAAAGAGGGATGGTTTAAAGTCGATCCGCCAAATAAACCAGTAGTTATGTTAAAAGATTTTCGTGATGATCCAATAAATAATCCTCTTGCCACCCCAAGTGGTAAAATTGAAATATTCTCACAAACAGTGGCTGGGTTTGGTTATGATGACTGCCCGGGTCATCCTGTTTGGTTGGAGCCTAATGAATGGCTTGGGTCGGCAACCTCACGCTACCCCATTCATCTTATTTGCAATCAACCCAAGACAAAATTACATAGCCAACTTGATCATGGCAGTCACAGCCAAACCGAAAAAATTTTAGGCCGACAACCTATTCATCTTAATCATATAGACGCTGAAGCACGCGGTTTACAAAATAGAGATATAGTGCGTGTTTTTAACTACCGCGGAGCATGTCTTGCGGGGGTAGTAATTGATGATGACCTTCGTCAAGGTGTAGCCCTGATGAGCACAGGCGCGTGGTATGACCCACTTCGACCTAGTGAAAAAAAATCTCTTTGTAAGCATGGAAATCCAAATGTCCTGACGCCAGATAGAGGTACATCAAAGCTGGGTCAGGGACCCGCTGCCCATTCTTGTTTGATTGAGGTTGAACGCTATAATGAGGTCCTCCCCCCCGTGACTGCTCATACTCCACCCAAAATAATTAGAAAAATAAACAAGTAATTTATAGATTTTGTAAACACAATTTAGGAAGAAATAAAACTACTTCTCCTCTTATAAATATTAGTAATAAATGCATAATTTTAATATATATTCATTCAAAAAAACTGTAAATTGATCCTAATAATGGCAAATTCACCAGTAAGATATTATAGATAAAATATTCTTTATTTATAGCAATAACAGGATGCGTTTGTGGCAATATATTAAGCGTGTAACTTTTTATTTATGGAACATTTAGATACAAAACTTAGCGACAAGTATGACCTAAACAAAACCCGTGTATACATTTCAGGGACGCAAGCCCTTGTCCGACTATGCCTTATGCAAGCGGAGAGAGACCTTAAGATGGGATTGAATACTGCTGGCTATGTTAGCGGCTATCGTGGTTCACCCCTAGGCGGCTTAGATCAACAGTTCACAAAAGCGCAAAAAGTACTATCCAAAGCGCAAATCATTTTTGAACCTGGTTTAAATGAAGATATTGCGGCTACCGCAATATGGGGAACCCAACAAGCTGAATTGAGAGGTGATGGTAAACATGACGGTGTTTTTGCCATGTGGTACGGTAAAGGTCCAGGCGTTGACAGGTCAGGTGATGTTATACGGCATGCGAATTTAGCGGGAACGTCAAAAAATGGCGGCGTTTTGCTCTTAATGGGTGATGACCATACGTGTGAAAGCTCCACGACCGCACACCAAAGTGAATATGCGTTAGTTGATGCAATGGTACCCATTCTAAACCCATCGAGCGTATCTGAAATCATAGAATATGGCTTGCATGGATGGGCGCTATCGCGTTTTTCTGGTGTTTGGTGTGGATTAAAGTGCGTTAAAGATAATGTAGAATCTTCAGGTTCGCTCGATTTGAATACAGACTACTTAAAAACTAAGATACCAGATGGCTTTGACATGCCATCAGATGGCTTAAACATTCGCTTAAAAGATCATCCAACCACACAAGAAACTCGTCTTCATCAGCACAAGATCGACGCCGTTCTTGCCTATAGCCGCGCTAATAAGTTGGATAGAACCATCTACACTGGTGGTGCTAAACGTAGCATCGGCATTATATCCACCGGAAAATCCTATATGGATGTTTTGCAGGCCCTTGAAGAGTTGGGCATTGACGAGACCCACGCCGACAAGATTGGGCTTTCCCTTTACAAGGTTGCAATGCCGTGGCCGTTAGAACCTTTTGCCGTAACTGAATTTTCAAAAGGGTTAAGCCAGATTATTGTAGTAGAAGAAAAACGCGGCTTGATAGAAGATCAGTTAAGAAACATCCTATACGGAATAGTCCCTAACCCCACTATTATTGGAAAAAAATCTGAAACAGGCACTACGCTTTTTCAAGCTGAACTTGCTCTAAACCCAATTCAAATAGCTGTAGCTATAGGTAAACGCCTTCTGTCATTTGAAGGGATAGGGCCTTTAGAAAATAAAGTTAAGGCATTGGAGGCGCGGCTTTACGACAAGCGCGAAAATCTCACCGTTTCACGGGGCCTGGTATTTTGTGCAGGTTGCCCTCATAACTCTTCAACCGTCTTACCAAAAAATGCCCGGGGTTTTTCTGGTATTGGCTGCCATTGGATGGCCCAATTTATGGATCGTGGCGTTGACGGATACACCCACATGGGTGGTGAAGGGGCAAACTGGATCGGTGAAGCCAAATTTTCAACTTGTGATCACGTATTTCAAAACTTAGGAGATGGCACTTACAACCATTCGGGTCTTATGTCTGTGCGCGCCGCAATAGGTGCTGGAATTAACATGACCTATAAGATTCTTTATAACGATGCTGTAGCACTTACTGGAGGGCAAGGTCATGACGGGGGCCTTGATGCATACGATATAGTCGCAGAACTTCTTGCTGCAGGTGTGTCTAAGCTTGTTTATGTCACTGAAGAACCTTTGCGGATAGACCGATCAAGATTGCACAGTGATATTAAAGTTTTCCACCGCCGCTATTTACAAAAAATCCAAGAGGAGATTGCTACTGTTAAAGGTATTAGTATTATTTTGTACGATCAAACGTGTGCCTCTGAAAATCGGCGCAAACGCAAACGTGGGTTAATAGCTGACCCAGATAAACGTTTATTTATCAATCCCGATGTTTGTGAGGGATGCGGCGACTGTGGTGTACAGTCCAATTGTGTTGCGATACAGCCATTGGAAACACCCCTTGGACGGAAGCGAAAAATTGATCAGTCTGTATGCAATAAAGATTTCACATGCGCCGATGGCTTCTGTCCAAGTTTTGTGACGGTTACTGGTGGGTCAGTACGTAAGTCAAAAGTTCGTTTCGACAATTTACCTGAATTGGTAGAGCCAGATAATAAGCCTTCATTAAATAAACCTTATTCTCTTTTGGTAACGGGGATCGGAGGTACTGGGGTCGTTACAATCGGTGCGTTAGTTGGCATGGCCGCCCATCTAGATGGGTTGGGTAGTGGAGTTATCGATATGGCTGGCCTTTCCCAAAAAGGAGGCTCAGTTTATTCGCACATAAAGTTGGCCTCCAGTCCCAATCACATAAAGTCTATCCGTGTCCCAGAAGGCAATGCAGACCTAATGCTTTGTTGCGATGTTGTGGTTGGTTCAGGAAGTCAAGCATTAGCCACTTTATCAAAATCTAGTTACGCATTGGTCAATATTCATGAACAAATGCCTCGTGAATTTGCAAATGATAAAGAGTTTACTTTACCTACGAACTTAATGCACAGCCGAATTGCGAATGCCGTTGAAAAATTAAATGTAGAGTTTTTTGATGCGAGTAAATATGCAACGATGTTGCTAGGCGATAGTATTGGAGCAAATCTTTTTACACTAGGCGTCGCTTATCAAAAAGGACTATTACCACTTTCAAGTCAAGCTATAGAACGAGCTATTGAACTTAATGGGACTGCTGAAAAAATGAACAAAGAGGCTTTTGCCTTGGGACGGCATTGGGTTATCGACAAACAGCGCCTTGATGCATTGATGCCCAAAAGCTTAGTAGACACATCACCGCAAAATTTGAGTGAACTCATAGCCGACCGTGCCCAAAAATTGACGAGTTATCAAAGTGTAAAGTATGCACACAAATATATCGAATTCATTGGCAAGATTGAGAGACGTGAATATGCATTTGAGGTTGCAGAAAATCTATATAAATTAATGGCTTATAAGGATGAATACGAGGTGGCTCGGCTCTATTCAGATACTAAATTTAAAGAACGTTTAATTCAGGAGTTTGAAGGCAATCTGAAGCTCAAAATAGCTCTTGCCCCACCAATATTTTCTCGCCGAGATCCATCTTCAGGAAAAGTAAAAAAAATAGAATTTGGCGCATGGGTTTTTCCATTTTTTAAAGTGTTAAAAACTTTCAAATTTTTACGTGGAACCTTACTCGACCCATTTGGGCACTCGAATGAGCGGCGCATCGAACGTCACTTAATTGAAGAATATAAATCAATGATTTTGGCAATCATGGATGATGCTGATCCAGAGGTGGCCCTTCTTTTAGCAAAAACCCCGCAAAGCATACTAGGATTTGGGCATATAAAAATTGCTAATATTAACAAGGTTAAGTTAAATCAAAGAGCCTTATCAGCCAAATTATATAAACACCCAGTCGGGTCTGTTTAAATTTTTATAACTTAATGCAGCTGACTTTTTATAACATGTTTAATTATAATTATTTATTTCAACGTTATTGGCTAAAAATAAAAACTTAAAATAAATGAAAAACTCGTTGTCCATGCATAAGATAACTTGAGGAACAAAATAAAATATGGTGGTAAACTTTAGGCAGAAAGGTCCAATTGGCATTGTGACTATAGATAACCCGCCCGTTAATGCACTGTCTCAAGCAGTGCGGGCAGGTCTTCTTGACGCATTCAAACAAACAGAAGCTCTTGAGACAATTGAAGCTGTTTTATTGATATGTGCGGGACGTACATTTATAGCAGGCGCCGATATTTCAGAATTTGGAAAACCACTCGAAGCACCACACTTATCTGATCTCATAAATGAAATTGAAAAAGCAAGTAAGCCGTGGATTGCTGTTTTGCACGGAAACGTGCTTGGCGGTGGACTCGAGGTTGCACTTGGATGTCACTATCGTATAGCGCACAGCACTACTAAACTTGGGCTTCCTGAGGTGACGCTAGGCCTTATACCTGGCGCTGGAGGTACGGTACGACTACCTCGTTTAATAGGCGCTGTTACTGCGCTTGAAATGATTACAAGTGGTAAGCCTTTGCCGGCACGCAAGGCTTTGGACATTGGCTTGATAGACAAACTTTCGACGGAAAATATTGAAGAAGTGGCCTTCGAATTTGTTTTTGACTGCATTCTGAAACCCTTACCTAAACCTATTATTGATCGCAATCTTTCAAAGACTGTAGATAAAAATGAGTGGGCGTCTAAAGTTGAAAATGTTTTGAAAAATTTACCTGGGCAGAATGCTCCACTTGCTGCAGTCCGATCCATTGAAAATAATCTATTTCTAACCCCGTTAGCTGCTCTTGCAATAGAAAAAAAAATATTTTTAGAACAAATGACTGATCTTCAATCTAAAGCACTTCAGTACATTTTTTTTGCAGAGCGTTCATCAGGCCAATTATCAGAACTTAAAGGTATTAAACCACGTCCCTTGAATCAAATCGGCATTGTAGGATTCAACGAATTAAGCTCAGAAATTGCGGCGGCATGTTTAATTTCTGGCCTTTATTTGATGATAATAGAGCCAGACAAAAAAGAAGAGACCCATGCTCGAAAAATCATAGCGGCAAAACTTTTCGCCGCAAAAGAAGATAATTTCATGACGGATTCAGAAATAAATATCATACTTGATCGTCTTAAGTTTGGGAAGAATTACGGTGAGCTTTTCAATATGGATTTTGTCATCGATGCAGTTTGTGAAACCTCCAACCTAAAACACGAGATTATCTCCATACTGGAAGAAGTAATACGCCCTGATGCAATCATCGCAAGGCTGACGCCCAAAGTGGATTTTAATATTTTCCCTGAACAAATTAAAGATCCATCCAGGCTTATTATTTTTAATTTTTTGTCTTTATGTCACAATATAAAACTTTTGGAGCTGATTATTACTACGTCAGCGAGTCCCGACGTTCTTGCAACGGGGTTCTCTTTTGGAAAAAAAATTCAAAAAATTACTGTCCCCGTTTTATTTGAAGGAGGGCCCATAGGTACTAAGATAATTTCCGGATGTCTTAGTGAGTGCTATAATATGATAGGCTCAGGTACCCTTCCGTGGGAAATTGATAAAGCTCTACGGTCTTTCGGTTTTTCTATCGGAATATTTGAGATGGAAGATTTTTTAGGGCTTGATAGGTTTGATATGACCAAAGAATGTCAAAATGTGAAAAAAAGCCTTTTATTTCACCCTTTGGAACTGGCCCGCGTTTTGTGTGCGAATGGCCGCCTTGGCCGTAAATCGGGAAAGGGTTGGTATGATTATTCAAGCGGAAATGCTCAACCCGATAAATTTGTAGAGGAACTTATTTTAGAAGGACTTGGATTGGACCCAAAAAATCGCAAAGTAATGTTGGATGAAGAAATTATCAGCCAAGCTCTTATAAGTATGAAGGCTACGGGGCTGAAATTACTGTCACAAGGATCAGCAAAAAGAGCTAGTGATATAGATGTTGTTATGGTCAATGGCTATGGGTTTCCACGATATCGAGGTGGCCCTATGTTTTTTGAAAACCATTTTGTCCCTCAATGTTAGTCAACTGGAAATCATCCAGAAAATTCGATATAAAACGCCTTAATAAAATTAAAATTAAAAAACAAAGATTTATCTAAATAAAAAGTTCGATCATTAAAAATAAACTGTATTTCCAGCAAATGGCTATACTATATGAGTGAGTTATTTATTTAATTTTTTAAAGTGCGCATAAAGAGCTTTCCAAGTTCTTTATCTGTAACCAAGTTGGTTCAGGAATAGCAATTATTCCATCAGATGCCTGCTTATGGTTTCGTTCTCGTTCGCCAGGTATTTCAACACGTAAGAAGCCAGGAGCAGGTGGACAAAGGCGCATGTCATTAAGAATTTCTTCAGAAATTTCAGTCAAGAGACCGTGCGAATTATAAAGACCAGTTTTAATGCATATTAACAACCAATTGGCTTCTGTCGCGACAGGCCCCAACATCGCTTCACCGATCAACTCAGCAATTAATGCTAATCCGTACCCCTTGTGTTCACCTGCGGGTAAAATAGCCCCTCCAGAAAAGTAATCGTTTGGGTCTCTTGTTGGATTGCCTTCTTTGTCAATCAAACAGCCCGCAGGAAGCAAGGCGCCTGCTGATTTTGCGGCGTAAATCCAGCCCCCTGCAATCTTAGAGGTTGCAAAATCTAATACAATCGGACCTAATAATCCACCTGGCATACCGATGCACCATGGGTTGGTAGGTAGCATTGCGCGTGCACCACCATATGGAGCTACTTGGCGCCATTTTTTACGGTTACCACCGCCGATCAAAATTGTAAGGAACCCTTGGCCCGCAGCATTGTCTGCAAATGCTCCACACCTTCCAGTATGTCCAACATTTTTTACAGCAAGAGCTGAAATACCTGTTTCACTTGCCAATGACATTGCCTTTTCAAACGCCACTTGCATCGCGGGAATTCCAATACCGCCACCGCCGTCTACTACATGACCACCGTTAGCCGTTTTCTTTAGTGTCGGTTCTGCATCACACACGATGTAACCAGACTTAAATTGGTCGGCGTATTGAAGAGCTCTCATCAAGCCATGACTTTCCACACCACATAGACTTGAGTCAATTAGATGCTCGGCAATCTGCTCTGCCACTCTTGGGGTGCACCCGATCGAAGAAAAAATACTTTGAATAGTAAATTGCGCTTCTTTCACATTTATTTTTATGCGCTGTTGTTTCAATTCCAACTTTGAATGAGTTTCAGTCACTAAGCTTACATCCTTATATGGACATGGGTTTTTTGTTAGTCCTTACTAATTATGAAGACCTTTAGATTTTTATACAATTACATTTATAAGATAAATCTGTTTATTTAAAACCTCTAAAAAAACCTTTACTGCAATATTTAACTTGGTACCGTCTAAACACGGCCCTTCCACAAAAGAATATTATTAATATTAAAGGCTCTCTTTCATATTAATGCTAAAGGTATAAATAATAAAGCGAAGAGATTATATTTCGTTTACTTAGAGTGATTAAGATGGTGTTGTCAGACAAACTTGAACACCCATAAAAGGCACATCAAGTCAATCATCATGCGGCACAGAAATTAAACCACTCCGTGTGGTCTTGTCACGTATTAGTGCCGCTCCAAATGCTCGTTTAGGTCACTTGGTGTTCGAATGCCAAGGGATTTTTTCCTTCCAATGTTGAATTCCGACGACGCGAGTTATAAAAGCTGTTGATATATTGGAAGATAGCCGTCTCCACCTGCCGACGCATTTTCCAAGACCTGCGCAAGATCAACTCGGCCTTGATGGTCTTGAAGAAGGTTTTGATGGCTGCGTTGTCATAGAAGTTACCTTTTCCGCTCATCGACGCCTTGAACCCGTGCTC
>ERZ888423.794-NODE-794-length-31293-cov-9.367917_pt1 | contig 31293 bp, 27 predicted proteins | sample MGYA00520523_ERZ888423 | MGnify/ENA primary metagenome ERZ888423 (study PRJEB32303, sample SAMEA104408611) | aquatic metagenome | biome: Brackish water; feature: Pelagic; material: water | place: Baltic Sea | collected 2014-06-08T10:24:00 | depth 30,27 m ...
TGCCCCGCAGGCCGATTCCTTGAATCGCACTCGGCACCGCAATGGGATGGCCAAGGGAGTTCATCACGGCGCCCAACTGCTCGCTGCTGCGCACTAGGCGCGAGGTCAGCACATGTGTTGGGGCCACCTTTTGGTACTCGCTCAGGAGCGGTCCGGCAGCTAGGAGCGCTAGTTCCACCCCTTGGATTCCCTCGGATTGCAACCAGCGAAGGAAGGAATACAGCATGACAGGCGCGCCTGTTCTACTGGCATCGTGACCCACGAACGTGACGGTGGGTCCCGCACTCACCGGATTCACAAATGAGTCAATCAGTAGATGGCGCACTCAGCGAGTGCGCCTTGATCTGATCTGACTCGTCAGCAACTCGGCTTCCGTAGGAGTAAGCCAACTTGCCGCCGAGCCAGCCTCCGATCAGCATGATCCCCACGCCCACAACGCTCAAGGCCAGCGCAATTTTTGGGGTTCCGTAGAGGTAATAATCAGAATCGGCACGACGCACAAAGAAGCCCACCACGAAGCAGATCAGCACCACGTCCATCAGAATCATGTGACGTGTCGCAACTGCGTGCGCCCTTGTTCCCTTCGTCAGTCTGCGGTAGTCCACGAGTCCAAACAAAGAAGCAACGAGGCCGCCAACGATACCAATCAGAGACAGCCATACTGCCGGCCGGCCATAGGCTCGGCCTTCTATCGTCACAGAAGCAATGTCAAACGCAAGCGTTGCAACAAAAGCTCCAATTGGGATGGTGACCAACATGGGGTGGATCGGGTGTCCATATGGTCCTGCGGCCGCCATGCTGGGCCGGTGGGCCGCACGCATGGAACGCTCAGCCTGCTCAGCAGACTGCCCGGACTGCTCGGGACTCGAAGCTTCAGCAATAGCGGCTGCCTGCTCGGCGGCTTGCTCCGATTGCTCTTCAGGCTGCTCAGATTCCTCAGGCACATCATTCTCCATGATTCCCCCATTGCACTGCCGTCGGTGTGACTCGGTAGCCGTTAATTGTTGCCGATCCTGCGTCCAAGATGCGCGATACAACAAAGTTTCACCATGGACGGCTCATCACCTTCTGCAGAATCCTGGAGACTGAATTCGCATCTGCTCACAAAAATCCACCTCTGGCCGATGCGATGAGTTCGGCCGCAGCGCCTGTAGCCTTGCCCCTAATGGGGATCGATCTGACATGAAGGTAGTAGTTACCGGCGGCGCAGGATTCATTGGTGCAAACCTCTGCAGGGCACTTGTTCAAGCTGAGGAAGTCACCGAGGTTCTGGTCCTTGACGACGTCTCGACAGGATTTTGGTCAAACCTAGATGGGGTGCCCGTAAACCGCGTCGAGGCCAGCATCTTGGACGTTGCGGCGCTGCAGGACTGCGTAAACGGCGCTGATTCCGTGGTTCACCTAGCCGCCCGACCATCGGTACCTCGCTCCATTGCACAACCAGTTCCCTCTCATGAAGCGAACGCCACCGGCACCATGAACGTGCTTGAGGCTGCCCGTCATGCCGGCAACTGCCAAGTGATTGTTTCTTCTTCATCCTCGGTGTACGGCGCAAACCCAATTCTGCCCAAGCACGAGGATTTAGCTGCGCGACCAATGAGCCCTTACGCGGCGTCAAAGCTTGCTGCGGAGTCGTACACACTCGCTTGGCAGCACAGCTACGAGATGCCCACCTTGGCCTTTCGATTCTTTAACGTGTTCGGTCCACTTCAGGCAGCTGGCCATGCCTACGCCGCAGTGGTCCCGGCATTCGTTGCCGCTGCACTTGCCGGCGAACCGTTAGTAGTTCACGGCGATGGCACGCAGTCCCGAGACTTCACTTTTGTAGACACCGTTTGCAGCGTGTTGACCGATGCTGTGTTGCGACGGGTCTCGAGTCCCGAGCCAACAAACCTGGCATTTGGAACGCGAACCACGCTGCTAGAAGTGATTGCGCTGCTCGAGGAACTACTCGAGCGTCCGCTAGCAGTGCAGTTCACCGAGACACGCGCAGGCGACGTGCCACATTCCCAAGCTGCCAACGATCGGCTGCGAGCGCTCTTCCCAGACGTTCAGCCCGTCGATCTGCGGACCGGACTCACTGCAACCATTGCATGGTTCAACAGCCTCGCCGAATAGTTTCCCGAGCTGACTTGTCTCTGCCAATTAGGCAGATGATCCCTGCAGCCCGATTGGGCAGATGATCTCTGCAGCCCGATTGGGCAGGTGATCTCTGCGGCCCGATTGGGCAGACTAAGCCGACTCTTTTTCCGTCCCTGAGCGTGGATCGGTAGTGAAGTTGTATCGGCGGGACCGAACATCAATCACTGGGTCAACAAGGAACGGATCCTTCAGAGCTGCAACTGTGGGGCTCATAGATGGCACCTCAACCCGCTGAATCATTGGGTGCTCAGAGGCCGAAGGCAGTTCCGTAGGTGAGAACAGAACCTCGTGCATCTTCTCACCTGGTCGCAGACCGGTGTACACGATCTCAACATGGCGATCGCATTCAGCAATCAAACGCCGAGCAAGGTCGGAGATCTTGACTGGTTCTCCCATATCAAGCACAAGGACTTCGCCGTCATGTGAGAGCGCACCGGCTTGGATCACTAGTTCGCAGGCTTCGGGGATCGTCATGAAGAATCGAGTGACCTCTGGGTGGGTCACCGTAATTGGACCACCTTGGGCAATCTGCTCACGGAAGAGCGGGAGAACTGAACCGCGACTCCCCAAGACGTTGCCGAATCTGACGCTCAGATAGGTGCCGGAATGCTCTTTTCCGGCATGGGAGGTGAGTTGCTCAGCAATGCGTTTTGTTTGTCCGAGCACCGAGGAGGCATCCGCCGCTTTGTCAGTAGAGATGTTTACAAAGCGGTCTACGCCGAACTCACCGGCAAGCTCAAGCAGGTTCTGTGTACCCCAAACATTGGTCTTCCAGCCTTCCTCGGCATGCATTTCGAGCAGAGGAAGGTGTTTGAGCGCTGCGGCATGGAACACAACCTCTGGGCGATGCTCCTCAAAGACCTGGTGAAGTCGGTCGCTGTCACGAATACAGCAGACAACTAGGTCTCGGCTGTCAAGAAGGCCACGTCCTTCAATAGAGATCTGCACCGCCTGCAGTGCAGACTCGTCACGATCCAACATGACGAGAGATTCGGGGGCGAACCTGTGAATCTGACGGCACAATTCCGAGCCAATCGACCCGCCGGCGCCAGTGACCAGAACCCGCTTGCCGGTGAGATAGCCAGCCACTGACTCAATATCAAGGGAAAGCTCACGGCGACCAAGCAGATCGGCCTCGGTCAGGGGGCGAATATCGCCCAGGTTCACGCCGATGCCAAACATCTCGTCAACAGGAGGCAGAATCAGCGTTCGAAGCTCGAGTTCATCGGCTCGCTTGGCAACGTCTCGGATGAACTCGCCCGATGCAGAGGGAATCGCGATGATGATGTGCTTGGCACCAGTCTGCTCAACGATTTGAGCGATTGATGATCGGTCGCCACCAACCTTTACTCCCTTGATTCGCAGATTACGAAGATCGGGGTTGTCATCAATCACTGCAACTGGGTGGTAGGGGCCAGACTTGATCATCGCCGTGATCACCTGCAATCCGCCGGAACCAGCACCAATGACAATAATTGGCAAACGATCGTCACCCTCGACCCGAGTCCACTTCTCAAGCTTTTGACGCCAGACCAAGCGGCCGATGCACATGATTGCTAGTGCCACAAACCCAGAAATAATCGCAGCGCTAACTGGAACAGGACGAACGCCGGGGCTGAATGCGTCAGCAGCAGCCACTAGGACGGTCACCATTGCCACGACCTTGAGCGTGCCCACGATCTCGTCAAAGGTGCCGTAGCGCCAGCGATGTACATAGAGTCCACCAAGGCGGCCCAGCACGATTTGAGCGACCATTGCAATGGAGCCCAGAGCCAGAACCCCGAGAGGATCAACTGCCCCAAATTGCAGTTCATACCGAAGCAGGGTGGCCAACCAGAGGCCCAACATCCATGCCCCGCAGTCAAATGTTGCCTGTAAGGCGAACCTATATTTTGTAAGAATCTCGTTCATTCAACTGCCCCCAGTTGCTCAGAGTTGGGATCTGTACCCCGCACAGAACCAAACTGCCAGAGAAGTACAACACTTAGTATGCCGATTTGCAAGCAAAACATGAGCGCAGTTCAGTAGGTAATTGTCTATAATGACTCTGCGTGTTCAAGCGGTCACCGTGGAGGGTATATCGGTGGCACCTAGGACTAGTAGCAGTATCGGCACAAGCCGGACACACAGATTCAAGGGGTTTCATGGGGCGCATGACAGGCAAAGTGGTAGTTATTGGCCAGGGGTATGTGGGATTACCAGTGGCTGTCCGGGCAGTAATTGGCGGATACGACGTCTTGGGCTTTGAGGTTGACGACCGAAAAGTTGAGGCTCTCAATGCAGGTTCCTCACATGTCGAAGACATCACTACTGAAGTCATGTCAGATATTCTGGACACGGGCCGGTACCGGGCGACCTCTAACTTTGATGACCTCGCAGGGTTCGACATCGCTGTCATCTCTGTCCCAACACCCATGGGCGAGGGTGTCCCTGATCTTTCGTTCATAGAAACTGCTGCGAGTTCTCTAGCTCCCTACATTTCTGAGGGATCCACCGTCATTCTGGAGTCCACTACTTACCCTGGGACTACCGAAGAGTTAGTAGCACCGCTACTAGAAGAAGGTTCAGGCCTGAAGGCAGGGGCTGACTTTCATTTGGGTTACAGCCCTGAACGGATCGATCCCGGTAATGCCACATGGCGGCTCGAAAACACGCCCAAGGTGGTCTCTGGCATTGACGCTGACTCTCTAGCTGCCGTCAAAGGGTTCTTTGACCGTCTCGTCGAGCGGACTGTGCCGGTTTCTGGCACAAGGGAAGCCGAACTAACCAAACTGCTCGAAAACACGTTCCGTCATGTCAATATCGCTCTGGTGAATGAACTTGCCATGTTCGCTAAGGACCTGGGTATCGATGTCTGGGAATCGATCGACGCCGCTTCAACCAAGCCTTTCGGCTACATGCGTTTCACTCCGGGCCCTGGGGTTGGCGGGCATTGCCTGCCGATTGATCCCTCGTATTTGTCTTGGCAAGTGGAGCGAACTCTGGGGCAGACCTTCCGCTTTGTTGAGCTTGCAAATGACGTCAACGAACACATGCCCGACTATGTAGTTCGCCGTGTGCAGGCTCTGCTGAATGACCACAGCAAGTCCGTCAAGGGCTCCAAGGTGCTGGTCTTTGGGCTTGCCTACAAAGCCGATACCAGTGATGCGAGAGAAACCCCGTCCCGGCCCATCATTGCCAAGCTGCAAACACTTGGTGCTCAGGTTCAACTTGTGGACCCGCACGTGGGCGACGCTCAGTTCCCTGAAGATGTTGATCGTGTAGATGGCACGCAGACCGACCTAGAGAATGCCGACCTCATCTTGTACTTGGTAGACCATTCCAACTTTGATCGCGACATGATTGCGTCAGCCGTGGCACCGGTACTCGACTGCAGAAAAGCCCTGAAGGGCGATCTCGTCAACTACCTGTAAGCCATGCCATCTGAGAATCAGTTGGCAGAGATGCGCTAACGACTTCGGTCGCTCTTTCGACTACGAAGGCGCGATCGAAGTCCCATTTCGCGCTCCGCTGGTAATCCAGCATCTTGGCGAGCGCGCTGTACTAACCAAACTGGCAGACCGGGCAGCACCTCATCAGCCTGACGAACAGCTGAGAACACCTTGGAAGCGGCACCAAGGCGGCTTGAACACTCCACGGCCGACATCAGCAATTCTTCAGAGCTCGGCGCTATCATCACGACTTCTCGCAACTGAGCGATGCTCGGAGCCGCTGAGCCTGACTTATTGACGCTCTGCATGGGAGCATCATCATCAGTCCCCACAGAAACACTCTCTGAAATACTCTCGGTTGTGTGCGATGCACTCGCTGCCACACATGCAGCAACAAAGCGATGTTCAGGGTGAAGCCCCTTGACCCAATGCTCCCGAACCTGAACCGGTACGGCCCGATCATGGAACTCATCGGGGTCTACCAGCAGTCCGAATGGTCCCGCTGCAAGAGTTGCATGAAGAGCAATCACTACCTCGGGGATGGCAGGGTGTCGAAGGTTGTACTCAATATCGGTATCTACGGCCTTCTTGCTGAGCTTTCTAGTCTCTGACTGAAACCCCTGAGTTCCAAGTCTTGCAAGAAGTCGTTCAAGCTCACTGTTACGGATCAGCAGATCAAGCTGACCGATATCGGTGAAGTGCTCAGGGAGTCGACCGTCCCACACCTGAAGGAGCGAGCCAAAGACAACTGGCTGTACGTCTACCTCGGCCGCAACACCTAGCACCGAGATCAAGGCACCGGCTACCTCGTGAGCGTGCCGCTGCGCGAGCACATGGGCGTGCAGGACCTTGTCTTGAGTTGCTTGGGGCGCTTCGAGTAGGCCGCGGCTCAGCAATTCCACTGCCACCCCGGAAGGCATATCGACTCCCTGCCCAGTCTCGGGAAGAGAGAGCCCCTGCCAAAGAGCTTGCGCAGCCTTTCCGCTGGGACAATCGGTCAGGCCAAAGGCACTCGGAGTGGGCCAGGCCTCAGGTCGATTCCGCTCAGCGTTGCGTTCGGACTGAGCAATGAGTTGATCGGCTTGATCTGGCGTCAGCACCTCTGCCCTTGGAACAAACGAAGTGCTATCGGAGTCTTCGACGCGTTGAGACTCTGCGGCAAAAAGAAGTGCATCTTGGTCAAAGCGCATCATATGAGAGACCGGTTGCATCTCCCCCGCTACTCGTTTGCCCGCTACTGGTTGTATCGAGTCCTGCTCCAGGTTAAGCCGGTGCAAGACGGCAAGTCGCCGCCGGTCTGGTGGCAGGAGTGCCTGCAGTTCCTGCACCAAGCGATCAAGCTCGTCTTGTGTGGTCGGAGCCGGGGCAGTCACGCATGAGGAGCCTGCTACCAGCAGAGCTGTCATCTCTAAGGCAATCCCATTGCTAGGACCCTGCTGGGATTCAGATAGCGAACGACAGCTCAGAAGCTCGTTGGTGGTCTGGGCCATGCTCAGTGGCGCGAGCTTACTGACTGGCTCGAGTTCGCTCAGGAGCTCGAGATCGCTCAGCGAGCTAGCCGCCTCTGCCTCTTCTTCGCCCAGAACCAAAATCAGCCCAACAGCGCACTGGCGAACAATCTGAGTTCCAGCGCTCGCAGCCTCGAACTGTTGCATTCCCAGAGCGTTTGTGGCGACACGCGGGCTTGGACTGCCGAATACAGTACGAGTCCCTTGGTGCAGGACAAGATCGTCAGCAGTCAGGTACGCAGCACCTGAGCGAATCAGTTCCTCGATCAGCTGATCCCGTATTGCGCTCGGACCTCCAGCGATAACTAAGCCGTAGCCGTTTAGTTCCAGACAGGGAACACAAAGGTGCAGCACCGAGGGATTGAGCTCAGCCGACATGATGAGCAGTTGCTTCCACAGTGCGGGAAATAATTCCGAGGTTTCTTGGCCGAACTCGACCACGTCGGCATCGTCTTTTTCTAACCGCCAGGCCCCATCTGTCTCAGCGCCGTGATGGCCTTCGGCTGTAAACCAAAAACTCAATCGAGGAAGCACCCCTTGCTCCTCCGTGTCGAAGCGAGGCGACGCCTCTTGGGCGGCGTTCAGTTCAGACTCAACTGTCAGTAGATCGCGTAGAACATCTAGGACTTCTTGTGGGAACTCCCCTCGCAGTTCAACCTGGCCCGTCGGAAGCTGCATAATCGCCTGCAACTGGCCCAGACCGCTCTGCGTCTGGGCCTCGTTGCCGGCAGCGTACCCTTCCCATTCGGCATCCCAATTTGGGTCCTCCGCAGCTAGGTCAAAGTGACTGGAGCTGGAATCGGCAGCCAGAGAACTAGTAGTCCTGCGCGAAAGAGTAAAGCCGCGGCGTTTCGGGCGTTGCGCACGATGATCTTCTTTCGGCATGTCACTCACAAGGGCTGTCCTTCAATAAGAAGAACAACGCTACACCGCTCGCCAAAGCCCAATTCTGTGCTGCAAGCACACCAAGAAACTCGCCTCGTCCTGAGCTGGAGCCCCTAGTCACCGTCCAGCGGAGACAGATACGCGTTATAGCTCTTGGAATCTGGCACCTGGTTCCTGCAGCGTTGAGATGCTTGTTAGCTCTTGAATGCCACGAGTTGAGCTACGGCATCGTTCGCCACATTTGTAACTGTGCCAGGGACGATTCCTAGCCACAGGGTTCCAACTACGGCGATCACCAGAGCAATCGAAGCTCCAACAGGAACCTTGATTCTAGATTCCATGAGTTCTGCTGCTGGATCCTCTGAGAAGTACATGGCGACAACAACTCGTAGGTACAAGAAGGCTGCTACTACTGCCGAGACCATGGCTATTACGGCCAAGGCATATTGCCCTTCAGCCACCACAGAATTGATGACGTAGAACTTGGATAGGAACCCTGCAGTAAAGGGAACACCGGCCTGAGCTAGTAAGAACACAGTAAAGATCAGGGCCAAACCTGGCCGAGCACTCCCAAGGCCCCGGTAGTCGTCAAGAGCGTGTGTGCCATCACCGGTGCGACCCATGATGGTAACGATTGCAAAGCTGCCAGTGACCATAAAGGTGTAGGCAAGCAAGTAGAAGAGCGCAGCCGAGGTTCCCTGAGTAGATGAGGCCTCAACTGCTACAAGAATGAAACCAGCGTGGCTAATGGATGAGTAGGCGAGCATTCGCTTGACGTTGGTCTGCACAATGGCCATAAACGAGCCAATCAACAGGCTCAACACTGCAAGCGCATAGACCATCGGCCGCCAATCGGCTCCGTAGGTTGGCCCGAACGTAACCACAAAGACTCGAAGCAGCCCTGCAAAACCCGCTGCCTTGATGCCCGATGCCATATAGGCCGTCACCGGAGATGGCGCACCTTGATAGACATCAGGTGCCCAGGTATGGAACGGCGCAGCGCCAATCTTGAACCCGAATCCCACGAGCATGAACGCAAAGCCAGCTAAGAGCAAACCGTTCTGAGTAATGACCGTGTCTGACAAGAAGCGCTGAATCCGAACCAAATTGGTCGACCCGGTAGCCCCGTATGTCAATGCAATTCCGTAGAGCAGGAATGCAGATGCAAAGGCTCCGAGAACGAAGTACTTCAGCCCAGCTTCTTGAGAGGAGATGCGCTTGGAATGCATGGCAGTGAGCACGTAGGCCGCAACCGACAGAATCTCTAGGCCGATGAACATCACGATCAGATCATTTGCCGAGGCCATCGTGACACCACCAGAGGCAGACAGCAGCAAGAGCACGTACCACTCGGCGCCCTCAAGGCCCTCTCGGCGCACGTATCCCTCTAAGAGCAACGCGCCCATAATCACCGACAAGCAAATAATGCCGGTCACAAACAGGGAGAATCCATCAAGGCCAACTGCACCGGCCATAACTGTCTGCGCACCCTGGTCTTGCACTCGAGCCCAAAGGGGAAAGAGTGCAATCAGAGCAAGCGACGCAGTCACCACAGTCCAGACTGCAGGGAACCAAGAAGGAGACTTCCCACGCAATAGCGAGACAACGGTGAGTAGCAACACCCCGCCAAGCATCAGAATCAGATTCGGCGCAATCGCCGACCAGATGATTTCGGGGGTTCCCGACGCGGCCTCAGCGGCAAGGGTCTGCACAGGGGAATCCTGAACAATGCGAGCAATCATCAGGGCTTCCCCTCTGTGTGACCGGCCTCAGTTTTGCCAGCCTCAGTGTGACCAGCCTCAGTTTTGCCAGCCTCACTGTGACCAGCATCTACTTCACCAGGAAGCGGAGCGACAAACTTGACTTCTCGGAGCTCAAACCCGTCCACTTCAGCATCAACATGTGCGAGCAGTCGCTCCACTGACGGCTCGATTCGGTCAAGCATCGGTTTGGGGTACAACCCAAGGAAGACGATCAGAAAGAGTAGCGGTGCGATCACCAACCCCTCGGTAAGTCTGAGCTCGCGGAATCCCTTATTGGGCTCGGTGACGGGGCCGTGGAATACACGCTGATATGCCCACAGTAGGTACAGCGCAGCCAGAATCACTCCGCTGACTGCGACAACTCCCCACCAGCGAGCGCTAGCAAAGGAACCAAGCAAGACCAAGAACTCGCCGGGGAATCCGTTCAAACCGGGAACCCCGATGCTCGACAGCATGACCAGCGTGAACACGCCAGCAAAGATCGGTGCCACCTTCTGAAGCCCAGACAGTTCTGCAATCTGGCGAGTATGTCTGCGCTCGTAAATCCAACCCACGAGCAGGAACAACGCTCCTGTTGAGATGCCGTGGTTCACCATGATCAAGATGCTGCCCTCGAGGCCCTGCACCGAGAATGCAAACACTCCGAGCACGATGAATCCAAGATGCGCAATCGATGAATACGCAACCAGTCGCTTCAGGTCTTTCTGCATGGTTGCGCAGATCGCTCCGTAGATGATGCCGATCACACCGAGGGTCATCATCACTGGCGCTGCCCAATGTGAAGCCTCGGGGAACAGGTCGAGTCCGAAGCGAATAAATCCATAGGTTCCGAGCTTGAGCATCACTGCAGCGAGGATCACCGAACCTGCAGTGGGTGCCTCTGTATGTGCATCTGGCAACCAAGTATGAAGTGGGAACAGCGGAACTTTGACTGCAAAGGCAACTGCGAAAGCACAAAAGATCCAGCGGCCAGCGGTGACTGAGATTGCTTGATTCTTTGCAATCTCGACTAGGTCGAAGGTAATCGGCCCACCCATCGCTCGGGCGTTCAAGACTGCTAGAGAGACCAGACCCACCAGCATGAAGGCCGAACCAAGCATGGTGTACAAGAAGAACTTTGTGGCTGCGTAGACGCGGTTGCTGTGGCCCCACAGGCCGATCAAGAAGTACATCGGAACAAGGACTAGTTCGAAGAAGGCAAAGAACAGCACCAGATCAAGCGAGCTGAATACGCCCATAGATGCAGCCATCAAGACCATGAGCCACCCGTAATAGGGCTTTGGGTCGTGATCTACTTTTGCCCCGAGTAGCGCAATCGGGAAGATCACTCCCGTCAGAACCACCAAGAACAGTGAAATGCCATCCACGCCAAAGTGAAGCGAGATTCCAAGATCGCTAATCCATGGCTGATCGATAACGAACTGGTAGCCCGAATCCTCAGTATTGAACGCCACGAGCATGGCAATCGAGAATGCGCTAGTGATCACACTGGTAATTACTGCGATCTGCTTATACAGATCGGACCGAGACCGAGGGATCAGCGCAATAATGATCGCACCAATCAGCGGCGTAAGAATGAGCGCCGGAATCATCGGAAAGTCAGACACGCTTGTAGCTTCCTCAGCAACCTTGGAAGCAAGGCTCTGAGCGGAGGAGTTGAGGAGAGTTCCAATCACAGGTTCATCCTCGTGACGATGAAGGCGAGCAGAAGTGCTCCGCCGATGCTGATGCCGAGCGCATAACTACGCACGAGTCCGGACTGTATTGGCCGAAGCTTGTTTCCGATGCCGAGCACACCTGCGCCGACCCCATTCACTGCACCGTCAACGACCGTGCCGTCAAAGTCGGCGAGTCCTTGGAACCCTGCCTCGCCTGGTCCGCCAGCCACCTTGGCGTAGGTCTCATCGATGTACCAAGCGTGGGCCAACACTGGCCGTTCAATCTTCTCTACAGCAATCTTTTGCTTGCTGTAGACCAAGTAGGCCAAGAAGATTCCCAGACTCGCAACTGCAATCGCGGCGCAGGCCAAGAGCACTAAGACTGGCACGGGCGGAAGCTCATGTTCGTATGCCAGAGTGGGTTCAAGCCAGTGTTCGAGGCGTTTGAAATCAGAGCCAAACGGCAAGTTGATCGCCCCGGCAAAGATGGACAGCCCGGCAAGAATGACTAGCGGTGCGGTCATTGTCCAATGAGGTTCTTGAGGGGTGTGATCTGGACTCAGACCATGGTGATCATCATGACCATCCCCGTGATCGGCTGCAGCAACCGAGGCAGTAACAAGATCTGAAGACTCGACATCTTCAGACTCGAGATCTGCAGACTCGGCTGCTTCGTGCGGGTCGTCGGTGAGCCGCCATTTTTCGCTTCCGAAGAAGGTCATGATGACGACGCGAGTCATATAGAACGCCGTCATCAATGCGACGAGTAGTCCAATGAACCAAAGCACGGGGCCAGCGGGGCCGGCATTGAATGCTCCGGCGAGCACCTCGTCCTTTGACCAGAATCCCGCTAGCGGCGGGATTCCCGAAATTGCCAACCATCCGATCATGAAGGTCGCAAAAGTGACCGGCAAGTACTTGCGCAAGTTTCCAAACTTGCGCATGTCCTGTTCGTGCGACATTGCCATGATCACCGAGCCTGCACCTAAGAACAGCAGCGCCTTGAAGAATGCGTGGGTCACCATATGGAAGATGCCGGCCACATACGTCTGCGTTCCAACGGCTAGGAACATGTAACCAAGCTGGGAAACTGTTGAGTAAGCCAGAACCTTTTTGATATCGGTCTGTGCAATTGCAATCGATGCTGCGACTAGGGCCGTAATAGCACCCGTCCAAGCAATCACGTCATTGGCCCATCCGGCCTGAGCCATGATGGGATTCAGGCGAGTAATCAGGTACACGCCAGCAGTAACCATGGTGGCCGCGTGGATGAGTGCCGAGACAGGAGTTGGCCCTGCCATGGCATCCGGCAGCCAGACTGACAGCGGCAACTGCGCCGACTTGCCAACTGCTCCAAGAAAGAACAACAGGGCAATCGCAGTCGCAGTTCCCCCTGCAATCATCGGAGCAGCAGGTCCGATATCGGCGTAGTTGATTGACCCCACGGTGATCCACACCAAGAAGGTGCCCAACATGAACCCAAAGTCACCAATTCGGTTCGTAACAAAGGCCTTTTTGCCGGCCGAAGCATTGGCGGGGTCCGTATGCCAGAAGGAGATGAGCAGATACGAACAGGTGCCAACGCCTTCCCAACCCAAGAAGGTCAACAGCAAGTTGTCGCCAAGCACGAGCAGCAGCATCGAGGCTAGGAACAAATTCAGGTACAGGAAGAACTTGGAGAACTTCTCGTCCCCCTTCATATAGCCAATGGAATACAGGTGAATGAGTGCGCCAATACCCGTAATGAATAGGCACATCAGAATGCTGAGCGGGTCAGCTAGGAATCCGATGCTGACCTTGAAACTGCCCGATGGGATCCACGTAAACAATGTCTGCGTCAGGGATCGCTCTTCCTCGGGCAACGCCAAGAGGTCAAAGAAGACCTTTACCACCACCAGGAAACTTGCCGCTACTACGCCAGTCCCCCACCATCCTGCTCCCGGGTCACCAAGCTTCCTGCCAGCGACTAGCAGGACTAAAAACCCAAACAGGGGGAGGCAAGGGATGAGCCAGATCAGATTCATCAGATCAACCCCTCATCAACGAAATGTCATCGGCGTTAGCACCCTGTCGGCGACGCATGATTGCCACAATGATCCCGAGCCCAACCACTACTTCGGCCGCAGCTACCACCATCACAAAAAACACGATTGCCTGACCTGCAATGTCGTCTAATGCCTTCGAGAAGGTCACGAACGTAAGGTTGACGGCATTGAGCATGAGTTCCACACACATAAACATCACCAGCGGGTTCTTGCGAGTGAGCAGGCCTACCGAGCCGATCGTAAAGATCATGGCCGCAAGCACCAGATACCAAGTTTCATTCAATGCCAGCATCAGCGGAGAGCCTCCTCTGTGGTCTCAGCTTCACCCTCTGGAGTTTCATCTTCTGTTGCGACCTCTTCTAGAACCTCTTGCTCCACTGCCGCAGCATCGTGTTTGGCCTGAAGCAAATCGGCAGTAGTTCCTTCTGGGAATTCAGCCACATCAATGGCTGGGCCTGCTTTTCGGGACAGGACCACTGCGCCAACTACTGCCACCGTCAACAACACCGAGGTGATCTCAAAAGCGAATACGTAATCAGTAAACAAAACCTTTGCGAGCGCATTGATATTTGGCTCGGATCCGTCAATCGCAGCAAGAGTAGAAGCTTGGCCGGTAACTCGGGAACCAACGGATAACAGCGCAGTGAGACTCAGACCAAGAATTGCTACTGCAGCGGCGATCGCTGCTGGCCGCTGGCCAAGAATCGGATCACGGTCGAGTCCTTCTGCCTTATCAACCCCGAGCAACATGATCACAAACAAGAACAGGATCACGATTGCACCGGCATAGACAATCACCTGAATTGCTGCCAAGAAATATGCGCCCTGCTGGATGAACAGCACTGCGACACCAAACAGGGTTGCCACCAAGCTGAGGGCATTATGAACTGGGTTGCGAAGAAGGACCACGCCAGCAGACCCAGCCAAGCAGATCGCGGCCGTGAGCAGAAAAGTAAACATCTCAACTCTCACTTACCGAACCTCCTCTTCTTTTCGGGGAGATCGGCCGCAGAATCAAAGTGGCCAGGGGTCTTGGTAGCAGGAGTTGATTCTGGCTCAGTTGATTCTGGCTCAGTTGGATCTGCGTGATCGGCATCTCCGTGCTCGCCGTGATCCTGCGCTGCGTCATCATGATGGGCACCAGCGGGAACAGGACCAGACTCAACTTCGATGCTGGCCCTCTGCGGGTCACGGACTCCGTAGCCAAGCTCACCGGCCCAAGCAACGATGCCAACAAAATCAGCATCTCCACTCGGCGCAGTTGCCCTCATCCAACCCGAACTGTCTTGAGCTGGGTCAAAGCCGCCGGACCAGTTCTCCCAAGGGAGTTGCTGCGGGTGGCCAGAATCGTCGACTAGGAGTTCATCTTTTGTATAGATGGCGTCGGCGCGATTCGTGAACGCAAACTCAAAGAGCTTGGTCTCTGTAATTGCCTCGGTTGGGCAGGCTTCGACACACAGGTCGCAATGAATGCAGCGCAAGTAATTGATCTCGTAAACAAACCCGAATCGCTCACCTGGTGAGGTTGGGTTTTCTGGATCGTTATCTTGACCACGCACGTAGATGCACTTTGCGGGGCACACACCGGCGCAGAGTTCGCACCCGATGCACTTCTCCATGCCGTCTTCATACCGGTTCAGCACATGTCTGCCATGGAACCGCTCTGGCTTGGGCCGAGTCTCTTCGGGATACTGCGTCGTGATGCGGGCGCCAGTCGCTGACTTAACGCCAATCCACTTTTTTATGACTACGCCGAAGCCGTTCAGGTAGCCCATCAGGTTCCTTCTCCTGGCAGCGAAACTGCCGCACGTTTTGACGCCGAAGCTCGGATGGACAGTATCAACAAGAACGCTCCGGCCAAAAGACCTGCAACTGCAGCAAGCACCGTAGCTACCAAGTTCCAACCTTGGTCACTGCCGACTCTGACTGCAACAAGCAACAAGAACCATCCGAGCGAGGCAGGAATGAGCAGTTTCCAACCTAGATCCATGACTTGGTCGTATCGGAACCGAGGCAAGGTCGCACGGAACAGCACGAACATTGACAAGAACACAAGCAGTTTCAAGAAGAACCAGAAGAACGGAAGAATATAGACACCGACCCAGTTCGTCAGGCCGAATGTTGGCCCAGATGGTCCGCCAAAGAACAGCGTCACGATGATTGCCGACATGGTCACGGTATTGAGGAATTCGGCCAAGAAGAACATGGCGAAGCGGAACGAGGAGTACTCAGTGTGGAAGCCACCAACGAGTTCTTGTTCGGCCTCAACTAAGTCGAAGGGTGGTCGATTAAGTTCGGCTGTTGCAGCAATCGTGAAGATCACAAAGGGCACCAGGCCAGTCATCCAAACGTTCCAACGAAACCCGGCCTGCCCGTTGACGATTGCGTTGGTGGACAACGAACCAGCAATCAGCAACACCGAGGCCAGAGCTAGGCCCAAGGCTGCCTCATACGAGACCATCTGCGCTGTGGCTCGAACGGATCCCAATAGGGGGTACTTGGACCCCGAGGCCCAACCAGCCAGCATGATGCCGTAGACAGCCAAGGAAGACATGGCAAGAAACAACAAGATGCCGATCTGTGGGTCAGCAACCTGCATAAAGGTCTGCTGACCCAGAATGGTGACGACTCCGTCAAGGCCATCGTTAAAGCTGCCAGCAATCGGAACAATCGCAAAGGTCAAGAAGGCAGGAATCAAGGACAAGAACGGAGCCAACTTGAACACAAAAGGATCAGCACGCGCAGGCATGAGATCCTCTTTAAAGATCAACTTCATGCCATCGGCGATGGTCTGGAACAGGCCAAAGGGTCCGGCTCGGTTTGGACCGAACCTGTTTTGCATATCTGCAATAACTTTGCGCTCAAACCAGACCATCAAAATGACTGAGAGCAGCAAGCCAACAAAGGCCACTACTACTTTGATGAGCACGACGAGCAGAGTGGTGAGTCCAACCTCTCCGCTCAGGAGCGGGTCGTTAGCAAGCATTCCTGCGATCACGTGCGACTGAAGTGTTGAGGTCATGTCAGCTCACCTCAACCCGAATCTCGCAGACCACATCTGCGGAGTCGATGAGTAGGCCAGGGTCTGCACCTTCGAGATTGTGACGCAGGACAGCGGAACCTTTGGGCACTCCGGAATCAACGATTAATGCAGCAGTGATCGATCCATGGGGGGAACTCACCGTGACCTGAGTTCCGTCCTCTGCACCTAGGGGTGCCGCGTCGGCTGGGCTGAGGCGCACGGAAGCAGTCGGGGCAAGGGCAGAAGAAGAATCACAGTGGTGAATCTCTGTTCCTTGGTCATAGAGGGTGCGGTTCACAATGAGTCGCAACGAGTAGGAACTCTGCGGAGCAACGTGGGGAGCAACGGGAGTCACGAATGGACTCGGCCCAAGGTCGAGGAGCAATCCATCGGCAGCGTCCGGATGATCCAATGCTGCCGAGCTCACACCGGAGTGCACGGCCGAGTGAGCTGTGAGCTCATCCCAGAGTTCGTGAGCGTCACGTTCGACTCCCAAGTCTTTGCCAAGCAGCGCAGCCAACTCTGCGGCGATCATCCAGTCGGTGCGAGCAGTGCCGGGTGGGGTCACCTTCTGATTCAACCTAGTGACGCGGCCTTCAAGATTGGTGTGGGTTCCCTCGCACTCAGCGAAACCGGCTACCGGAAAGACGATGTCTGCCTGACGAGTTGAGGCTGTCAAGAAACGGTCAAGCGAAATCACGGTTCGAGCGCCCGCAACGCCACGTCGGGCCAAGGAGCGGTCAGCAAAATCGGCAAGCGGATCTGCGCCCAGCAGAATAAGAACGTCAACCTTGCTTGCGGCTGCGGCCTGCAGAATCTGCGTTGTGTCCATGCCAGCAGTTGATGGCACAGAACCCCAGAGTTCTTTCCATGCCTGGCCATGCTCGGCCAAGCTGCTTCTGCCCGGAAGCATCCCTGGAGTCAGACCGGCTTCGAGGGCACCACGCAGGTTTGCCCGGCGCAGAGCCGACAAGAATGTTGCCCCGGGAACAGCCTGATGAACTGCCGAAGCCGCAACGGCTACGCAGTCAGCAGATTCAGCCAAGTTGGCCCGACCAATCACTACATGCAGATTCTGCTCGGCTGCGAGCAGTGCTTGGGATGCCTTGGTGAACTCTGCAGCGTCAATTCCTGGAAGGCCTTGATCTGGCAGTTCGCCGGCAAGGAGCGCTTCAACCAGTTTGGGTAGGTCGGCCGGCCGGTAGTGAAGCGAGGATGACGCATAAGGCGAGAGTCCAGAAGCCGCGGGACTCAGTTCGATGATCTGAACGCCGTCCTCTTGGGCGGCGTGCTTCAGGCGGATGTACAGAACCGACAGCTCTTCTTTGGGATCTGGTCCCATGTACAAGACTGTGGATCCAGGTGCGCAGACCTGATCAATCGTTGCGCCCGGCAGGCCCAACACAACCTCGGCTGCAAGGCCGTCGCCGAGTTGCGCGTCAACGTGGTCAGTGCCGATGATTCCCTTAGCGAACTTGGCCCAGGCGTACTGCGACTCGTTGGTGAGTTGTGCGCCACCAATCACAGCGACCGAGGTTGGGTCCGCAGCGCGAATGGCGTCAGCGGCTGCGTTGAGGGCCTCGGCCCAACGAGCAGGAATCAGCGTCCCATCGCTACTGAGCATAAGTGGCTCTGCGAGGCGCTCTTCGGAATTGATCGCCTCAAAGCCAAAGCGGCCTTTATCGCACAGCCAGGACCAGTTCACGGGATCGGAATCGACTCCCTGAAAGCGCAACACCTGATTGCGACTCGACTGCACGGTAATTCGGCAACCCACTGAGCAACCCGTGCAGGTGGACTCGACCTCTTCTAAGTCCCAAGGCCGTGCGCGGAATCGATACGGCTTTGCGGTAAGGGCTCCCACCGGGCAGATCTGCACGGTGTTGCCCGAGAAGTACGAGCTAAAGGGCTCATCGGGGAAGGTAGCAATCTCGGTGTTAGACCCGCGATCAATAAAGTGAATGAGGGGATCGCCCGCAACATCCTTGGCAAAGCGAGTGCAACGGTCACACAGAATGCATCGCTCGCGGTCAAGGTAGACCGTTTCGGAGATGGCAATCGGCTTCTCGTAATGGCGTTTCTCTTCAACCCAACGTGACTCGCCTGGCCCATAGGCCATGGTCTGGTCCTGAAGTGGGCACTCGCCACCCTTATCGCAAACAGGACAATCAAGGGGATGATTGGCAAGCAAAAATTCAAGGATCCCGTCTTGGGCCTTGGACACTTGCTCATTTTTGGTGTCCACCACCATCTCTGCCGCAACGGGAATCATGCAACTGGGCTGCAGAGCAGGCCCCCGACCAGTATCAACCTCGACTAAGCACATGCGGCACATGCCCACGGGGTTCATGCGGGGGTGATAACAGAACCTAGGAATGTAGGCATCGTTACGCTCGCACGCGTCGATCAGGAGTTCGCCGTTCTGAGCCGTGACCTCACGGCCATCAACAGTGATGGTGACGGGATCGGTGATTTCAATCTTGCGGGGCTTTTCAGACATGGCCCGCTGCTTCATGGGACAAACTCGACTGCGCTGGCACTTCCGCGAACGGCTCTGAGCTGACCGAAATCAGATCTCGCTGCACAATCTTTGCCTCAAATTCATGACGGAACCTGCGGATGGCAGAAGTGATCGGCGCAACCGAAGAAGGTCCAAGCGGGCAGATCGTGGTCTGCCTTGGCGGGAATGGAATTGCTTCAAGGTCATTGCTCGGATCGGCAGCAACTGGGTACGGCCCTGGAGAGATGTTGTCAGCAACATCTAGCAGAAGGTCAATGTCACTCGGGCGGCCGTGGCCGTCGAGAATGCGCTGCAAAATCTTTTCTTCCCATGTGGTTCCTTCGCGGCACGGTGTGCACTTACCGCAGGACTCACGCGCGAAGAATCTGACAAGTCGCAGCGCAGCACGCACCGCGTCGGTTGTCTCGTCCATAACAACGACTGCTCCCGAACCCAACATCGACCCTTGGCCACCAATGAGGCGTCCCTCAAGTGGCAAGTCAATCTGCTCTGGGAAGAACCATGGTGCAGAGGCGCCGCCAGGAATGAACATTTTCAGTTCATGGCCGGTGCGGATTCCGTTCCCGTAGATCTCACTTTCGAACAAATCTCGGAAGGTAGTAGTTCCTTGAGGGACCTCGAAGATTCCGGGATTGTTCACATGCCCCGACAAGGCAATCAGGCGGGTTCCCGGACTTGCCTCGGTGCCAACAGATCGGTATTGCTCAACACTATGGTTGAATAGCCAAGGAAGGTTCGCCAAGGTCTCGACGTTGTTCACAATGGTGGGTGCCATATATAGGCCTTTGGCTGCTGGGAAGAAGGGTGGCTTGAGTCGCGGCATGCCGCGATTTCCTTCGAGTGACTCAATCAGCGCAGTCTCTTCACCCACGATGTAGGCCCCCGCACCCCAGTGCAAAACGATGTCTACGCTGAAGTCGGTCCCAAGAATGTTCTTGCCGATCAGGCCGGCTGCGTATGCCTCGTTGAGCGCCGCAGCTATGCGTTCTTGCGCATGGGGCATTTCCCCCCGGACATACAAAAAGACTTGGGCGGCACCGATGGCATAGGCAGCGATCAGACAACCCTCGATCAGCTGATGCGGATCGCGCTCCATGAGCAGGCGATCTTTGTAGGTGCCTGGCTCGGACTCGTCACCGTTTACCACGATGTAGCGAGGCCACACTCCTGGCGGGCAAAACCCCCACTTGACTCCAGCGGGGAACCCAGCGCCGCCTCGGCCGAGCACTGTTGCGTCTTTGACAACCGAACTGACCTGAGCGGGGCTCATCTCTAGAACTTGGCGAAGTGCCTCGTAGCCTTTGTAACTACCAGAAGAGGTGTAGCCGGCCAGAGTATGGCCATCTGGAACGCCGAACCGCGAAGAGACAACTGCTGGTACTCCTTCGGCCACTTTGCTCGCGGGTGTCACGGTCCCGATCATGAGTCATTCCCTACTGCACTAGGAGTGCCTGCATCTGCCGCAGCGGCTGCTTCGGCAAGTTCACGATGACGCCGCACCCAGACAGGCTCTGTCTGATCCTCGGGCGGAGTGATATTCGCAATTCGATCCTCGCCCAGATCTTGGCGAACTTTGCCGAGTGTTCCGTGCGCTGGAACAACATCATCGAGTGCCCCGCTTCGAAGTTCCTCGATCAGTTGATCTAAGTCCTGCGGGGTGAGGCGATGGAAATAGCGGTAGTTGACCTGCACTGCCGGGGCTTCGGTGCAAGCGGCAATACATTCCACATCTTCTAGCGTGAACAAGCCATCGGCGGTGGTTCCGCCGGGGCGTATGCCAAGGGTCTGTTCTGCATGATCCAAGAGTTCTTCGCCGCCAAGAAGCTGACAAGAGATATTGGTGCATACACCCAGGCAGAATTTGCCAACGGAGTGCATCTTGAACATCTCGTAGAAACTGGCTGTACCGAGTACCTCGGCAGAGGAACACCCCACTAGCTCTGCAATCTGTGCCATTGAGTCATCGGCTAGGTACCCATCTTGTTCTTGGGCAAGATGGCAGAGCGGGATGGTTGCCGACTTGGCGACGGGATATAGGCCGATGATCTCTTGGGCCAATCTCAGGTTGGCAGGCGAAAAACGGGTCATCGATCTATCTCACCCATGATGGGGTCAACCGAGGAGATAATGGCCACCGTATCGGCAAGGAAGGAATCTTTCATGAGATGGGGAAGAGTCTGAAGGTTTACAAAACTCGGTCCACGAATGTGCATACGGAATGGCTTCGAGGAACCGTCCGAGACGATATAGCAACCCAATTCCCCTCGAGGACTCTCTACTGCGACATACACCTCTCCCTCGGGGACTTTGAATCCCTCGGTGAAGATCTTGAAGTGATGAATGAGCGCTTCCATAGACTCGTCGATTCGAGCACGAGGTGGCGGGGTGACCTTTTTGTCCTGAACCCGATAGTCACCCTCGGGCATCTTTTCGATGATCTGCCGAACGATGCGCATCGACTCACGAATCTCGGCCAAACGGATTGAGTATCGATCAAAACAGTCGCCAAAGGAGCCCGCAATGACATCGAACTCGACCTGGTCATACTTCAGATACGGCTGATCGCGGCGAAGGTCCCAGGCGTAGCCTGTGGAGCGAAGAAGCGGCCCAGTTGCGCCAAGAGAAAGGGCCTCTTCGGCTGTAATGACGCCCACACCTTGCAGACGGTCGCGCCAGATCGGCTGCCCGGTCATGAGCAGATCAAACTCTGCGAGTCGATCCGGGATGATGTCAAGAATCGCAGAGAGTTCTTCGTCCCAGCCGCCAGGGAGATCCGCTGCTACTCCGCCAGGACGGATGTAGTTGTGATTCATTCGCAAACCTGTGACGGCCTCGAAGAAGCGCAGCACCTCTTCACGTTCGCGCCACCCGTACAGCATCATGCCAACGGCGCCAAGGTCCATGCCGTTGGTGGCCATGAACAGCAGGTGCGAGCTCATTCGGTTGAGCTCGGACATCAGCATGCGAATCCATTGCCCTCGATCTGGCACTTCGATTCCAAGCAGTTCTTCTACTGCGAGCGAAAACACCAACTCATTAAAGAGCGGTGCTGCGTAGTCCATCCGAGTGACGTTGGTGGCACCCTGCAGATAGGTGAGTTCTTCACCCGTCTTTTCCATGCCGGTATGCAAATAGCCAATGACCGGCTTTGAACGCGTGATCGTCTCGCCGTCCATCTCAAGTACGAGTCGCAGCACACCATGTGTCGAGGGATGCTGCGGGCCCATGTTCATGATCATTCGCTCGCCAAGGCCCTCTTCGGTGGGTGCCTGGTAGCCGGACTTTTGCTCGGCTTCAGTCTCGGAGAGTCGCAGGACTGACCCATCAGAGGTGAGGCGATCGCGAGCAGAATTGAGAGTGGTCAGATCAGTACTAGTCATCGCGCTGTTGAAGCACCTTTGAACTGAACTGGGATTCTGCCGAGTTCATAATCTTTGCGTAGGGGGTGGCCAACCCATTCATCTGGCATCAGAATGCGAGTCATATCGGGGTGGCCATCAAAGCTAATACCGAACATGTCAAAGACCTCACGCTCGGGGTTCTCTACTGAAGGGTGGATCTGAAACAAGGTCGCCAACTGAGGGGCGGATTCTGGAACTTGCACACGCAACCTGATGCGACTGCGATCGGTGTGACTTATCAGACCAACCACTACCTCAAACCGTTCCGGGGCAACTCCCGCAGGCAGATTTCGATTTGGTCCGTAGCCCAGATAGTCGACCCCACACAGGTCTATGCACATCCAATAGCCAATCTCCCGCAGCGAGGCAACTAATGCCACATACTCCTCTCTCGAGGGGTGAAGCACGACCTGGCCACGAGACTCGCTTACCGGTACACCATGCAAAAGCTCGGGCTGTGGGAGTTCCTCTTCGAGAACGTCTTCTACAGACTCCTCGGGCAACTCGGCGTCATCTATGGATGGAGTCTCGGCATCTGACATCACCGTGTTCCGATAGTCAACGCCGAGGAGGTCGGCAGTTGCAGTTCATCAAGATGCACTCCTGCTCCTGCGCCGGTCACCTCACGGCGCCGCATAATTTCGCCTGTCTCGATGAGTTCGTGCAGCGTAACAATCGCCTGCAGCAGGGTCTCTGGACCTGGGGGGCAACCCGGTGCGTAGACATCAACAGGAACGATGGTGTCGACTCCTTGGACCAAAGCGTAATTATTGAACATGCCGCCCGAAGAGGCGCACACACCCATAGAGATCACCCATTTTGGTTCCATCATCTGGTCATAAATCTGCCGAAGAACCGGTGCCATCTTTTGAGAGACGCGCCCCGCGACGATCATGATGTCTGCCTGACGAGGCGAGGCACGAAACACTTCCATGCCAAATCTTGCAAGGTCATAGTGCGGACCACCAGTTGCCATCATCTCGATAGCGCAACAAGCCAGGCCAAACGTGGCTGGCCAAGAACTATGCGAACGTGCCCAGCGAATCAGGTCTTCAACTCGTCCCGTCAGGAAGTTGTGCTCCAACCCAGCTAATCCATCGGCTTGCACATTGGCAACGATTCCCATTAGGCCACCTCTAGCACTTCGTCATCTGAAGAAACCTGATCGGCTTCTCGACCAACTGCACCAACTCGGCGGATGGTGGTTTCGGTTGTTCGATCGCTAGCGAGCAGCAAGCTAGAGCGACGCAGTTGTTTCACTGGTCCCCAATCCAAAGCCCCGTTGCTAATCAGGTACAAGAAGGACTCAAACACTGCCGCAGAGAAGATCAGAATTACTGCAAGGCCATACCCGCCCAATTCTTGGTACACCATCGTAAATGGGTAGAAGAAGATGATCTCAATATCGAAGACAATGAAGATCATGGCGATGAGGTAGAAGCGGACAGGGAAACGCTCTGGTGGTTCTTCCACATCTACGATTCCGCATTCATATGCCATCACCTTGGTAGCCGTGAGCCGCGCTGGCATCAGGATCTTTGATGTCAACAAACTGATCGCACCAAACCCGGCAGTCAGAAGTAACAGCGCAATCAAAGGCAGGTATTGCGCCATCTCAGCTGGCCTTTCCGTCCCAAGCAGCACGCATGGCAGCAGACTTCTTGTCACGGGTGTGCAGCATCCAACAGAACACAAAGAACAAGATTCCGCTGAACAAGGCAAAGAGTGCCGGAATGACTCGCTTGTTGCCAAGGTTACGCTCAAGAATCACAGTGATAGTCGAGGCCGTGGTATCGATCTCGGCCGGCGGAGGCGCCTCACCTGGAGCGACTACCACCTCGCCATTCTTTTGAATCGTGATTGCCGCATACAAGGTTGGGTTCTTTACCTGAAGCGTGGTCTCAACTCGGTTAACTACCTGCTGGATGAGCGAGCGTTCGCCCTTGACAGTTTCAGGTTCGGCTGCATTTTTGCCGCCATAGAAAAACACGTCTTTGACGGTGTAATCCGAAGCCGAGGTGTCAGTACCGAATACTTGCGCAGCAGCGACCGCAGCATCAGATGAGGCAATGGCTTCACCTCGACGCGAGTCCGACTCTGCCAGAATCCGCCAACCACCAAGTTGAGTGTCGAGTTCAGTCTTGAGTTCTGGAACCAATGTAACTACTTGGGTCAAAGACCTAGGCGTGAAGCCTTCACCCTCGGTTGACTCAATCTGAGCTCTCACCTCTGGATTATTTAACTCAAAAGTAGTGAGGAGTTCTTGTGCAGACTGCACTTGCCCTGCCGAAGGATCTGTATTGGGAAGTCTGTCGACATTCTCTGTGACGGTGGCAGCGTTTCGGTCGAAGTTGATCTCTCTTGCAGTCCATGTTGGCGAGAGGCCAACCATTCCGATTCCGTAGATCGTCCAGAAGATACCAAGAGAAAAACACCAGCCTGCGAGACCGGCCATGGTGATGAGGAACCCCGTTCGGATTCCAGTGTTCGTAGCATTGAGGAGGTACACCGACCCAACGAGTACCCCAACCGAGACCATGACCACCAGCACGCCACGGATAGTTGGATCAAAGGCAATAGCGGCAAGTAGATACCCCGTACTTGATGACATATTTAGCTCCAGAGTCCTTACTGCTGACCGACGAAGGTCGGCGAAGATTCAGTTCCTGCTACTGGTGACTTCACGGCGGAATCGTTGGACAAGTTTCGTTCGTACGTAATGACTGCCCAGACCTGTTCTGCTTTGAGCATGCCGAACTTACCCTTATCGGGAATCCCTTGCTCTGCTTGACCAGTATTGGGGTTTGCACCGAAAGCTGGCATCTGCGGATTGCCTTGCTTGCGTGAGAAATAGCCTGCTCCGGGCTTCATACCGTTCCAAATCAGATCAAAGTGCTGCTGCTCTGTGGAGATGTCCTGAATGCCCTCTAGGTTTGGCCCGAGTGCACCCTTCTGTAGCCGTGCGAATGGCTGCCAGGCTTGACCGTAGCTGGCGCCTGCCACGTGGCAACGTGCACAGGAGTACGAACCCGCTGCAATCTCTTGATTATTAAAGATGATCTCGCCGAGAGCGAGTTCGTCAGCTCGTGACAAACGGTTGGCGTCTACCGGCTCACCGTCACCCCGGTTGGACTTACGGACCTCCATCATGCGGGTATACAAGCCTTCATCAAGGCCTTTGACGGAGTCATCAATGGTGGCTGCTACAGCTACCGGGTTTTTTTGTACTGACCAGAGGTAGTCGATCAAGTTGTCAATCTGCTGAGTGGTCAGCGGGCCACCGCCAGGGCCGCCCCAAGCAGCCATCGGCGATCCCGGACGCCCATAATTTAGGACGTAACGCACACCTTCTTCTGAGTATCGATACAGCACATTATTGAGTGCTGGCGCAGCCCATGAGACTTGGTCGACGAACTGGCCGTTCTGATCGTTGATGATGTACGTGGCAACTCCGCCGCTGCCCTCGCCACCATGGCAGGCAACACACTGAGCGCCAACCTCGTACAGCTCTCTTCCGCGATCCACGAAGGTCTCTTGAAACATCTCTACTGCGCCTTCTTGGCGACCAGGCTCTGCAAGCCAGTAGAGCGGGAGTGCAACACCAATCAGAGCCAAGAGTCCGGCCGCAGAAAACAGGGCCATATTCAGCTTCTTGCCTTCTAATTCCTCATCGTCGTAATAGGGCTTGCGGTTGGCGGCAAGTTCAATCTCGGAGCCGACCTCGGCTCGCGAGGCGCGCATATTTGCGATCAACCAAGCAATCACTCCCACCACTACTACGGCAAAGATGACGAACCCGACTACTCGTTGTGTTGTTGCTGCGACGATCATCTACGTACTCGTTTGTTTCCTCAGGTGCTCGGGCGAACCCCAACACGGACTGAATAAATCTGCGGTCAAGGCCGCAACAAAATCTGCTTAGTGCTCTTTTGCTCCACCCACACAGTGGGGTCCTTCGGCCTCTTGGCCAGTGGTGTTGGTTCCGATCGGTGGGCCTTGAATCACTTGGCCGGTGTTTACGATAAACACGCCACCGTTGACCTCCATTGCAAAGCGGTCCATACCTCGGGGAGCAGGGCCACCCTTCTTTTCTCCTACTTGGTTGTACTGCGAACCATGGCAGGGGCACTCAAACCATTGTGAACTCTTGCAGTCCGGCACGCGGCAACCAAGATGCGGACATTTCTGATAGAGAGCAACAAGGCCTGCCTCCATACCCGTAAGTTCGGGGGCTGAGTACACGGTCTTAGCCTTTGCGAGTGCAGCCGCAGGGTACTGAGTCACCCACATGCGGCCCTCGGGCTTATACAAGAAACCGTCGTTGCGCTCGATATCGGCAATGACGTCGCTGACCTTACCGACTCTGATTTTAGATCCGAAACCGCTGGAACCTGAAGGCCACAGGAATCCAACAATTGCGACACCAAATACGCTGATGCTCAATCCAAACAGAGCAAAAATGGAGCGGTTGAGGAACTGCCGGCGTGTCACGCCATAGGCCTCGGGGTCTGGGGGGGTCCATGCAACAGGAGCCTTGGTAGAGACCGGAGCAATTTCGGTGCTGGTTCGAGCAAGAACTGCCGCACGCTCAACCTGCTTGCCTGTTGCTGATGGCTCGACATCCTCCACGGGCGCGGCCTTGCGAGCAGTCCGGTCTTTCTTCACGGTCTCCCCGGCCAGGTTCCCGACCGCAGCACCGGTATCGCGGCGCTTTGAAGCACCCACAAGTGCTATCGCAGCGAACAGCACAACCAGAATGATGGCAATGATAAATAGTGCATTCATGATGTAATTGACCTCACAGTTCGAAGAAGACGCCGCCGGTCCACGGCAGCGTAAAGAGGAATCCAGGACCACGGAAGAACGACCCGATTGTGACAAGTACACCCCAGAACATCAGGTGAACAGTCATGAGCGCAATGGCGAACTTGCGATCCTCGGGGCGCTTTGAGGGGTTCTTGTCCATGTACGGCGCCAAGATCAGCAAGAAGATACCCATTCCCGGGATAGTCACACCAGCAACCATGGGGTGGAACATCGTCAGCAGTTCCTGCAGACCTAGGAAGTACCAGGGCGCCTTGGAGGGGTTCGGCGTCTGGTTGAAGTTGGCCAACTCCAACAGCGGTGCGTTGACCACCCAAGAGAAGATGAACAAGAAGGCTGTGCAGACCAGTGCGGCCACAAACTCAACCACGAGCAAATGCGGCCACACATGCACCTTGTCTTGCGGCTTCGCTTTAACGTCCTGAATCGACCCCGACTTGACCACAGTCAGCAATCGCTGCGTGTGACCACCAGGTCCGGCCGCTAACGGAGGACCCCCGCCTGCTACAACAACTGCTCCACCGGCCGGAGCGGTTACTACCGCCGTTGCCGTGCCGCCTGCAGCAGCAGAAGGGTCTGCCTCTGCAGTTACGGCTTGCTTAGACTTTGCAGCCTGAGACCGGGCCAGCAAATGCGCCGGAATTCGACTATCAGAGGCAGCGGCCTCTGCTGGCGCTGCGTCCTCTGCTGGAGCGGCAGCCTCTGCTGGAGCGGCAGCCTCGGCTGCCTTCGCTGCGGCTTTGTCTTTAGCGGCTTGCGCCCGCTTCAGTAGGTGTTCTGGTACCTCAGTCATGCTTGCTCACTTACTACTACTCCGTGGATCCCGGAGAAGGTCGATAGGACGTTGACACTGTGGGGGAACTCAGTCATTGCAAAAACACATCATGTGGGCAAGTCAGCCCTTAGAGCGGCCCGGAAATACCGCCATCTTTGCGGACTCTCCAGAAATGGATAGCCATAAAGATGACAGTAATGAACGGGAAGAACAGAACGTGTAGCACGTACCAACGCAGCAGCGTGTTGGTCCCAATTTCGGCTCCACCAAGGAGCACGAAACGCACCTGATCGCCAAAGACTGGCGTGTAGCCAATCATGTTCGTACCTACTGTCACTGCCCAAAGCGCTAGTTGGTCCCAAGGCAGTAGATAACCGGTGAAGGAGAGCAGCAAGGTGAGGGTCAGCAGGATCACCCCAATCACCCAGTTGAACTCACGAGGAGCCTTATAGGCGCCGTGGTAAAAGACGCGAGCCATGTGCAAGAACACAGCAATCACCATCAGGTGAGCGCCCCATCTATGCATATTTCGCACGAGCAATCCAAAGGTCACCGAGGTCTGCAATGCGTAGATGTCATCCCAAGCCTGGGCAGCAGTAGGGCGGTAGAAGAACATCAAGAAGATGCCGGTCACCGTCAGAATGATGAACAAGAAGAAGCTCAGCCCACCAAGGCAGAGCGTGTAACTGACCTTGACTGCATGTCGCTTCACCTTTACGGGATGCAAGTGATACAGCACGCTGTTCATAATCACGTACGAACGGTTCCTGGGGCTATCGGAATAGCCCTTTCGGAAGATTGAACCCGGCCGGAAAATTGAACCCCAAGCTTGTGACTCTTGGGTCTTCTCCCAGACTTCGCTCAATTTTTCTTGGGCTCGTTCGCCTCGGGAGCCCTGCATTGTCTTGGCCACTACTGCTCCTTCGCCTCTTCATTCGTCATGCGTGTTTCTTCTCCTGCGTAATCGATCGGTGTGTTGAGGGCACTGGCCTAAGCCAAGCGCATCCCGTAGCCGTATCCGTGAGTATTTGTTCGTTGGTGCGGGTCTCCGGCGGCCGATGGATCGCCGATTTTGCCCAGAATAATCACTCCAGTGGGGCAACGATCCACACAGAGCGCACAGCGAGTACAGACATCATCGTCAATCAAGAACAGAACGTTGTCTGTCGGGTCAGTTCCTGGAAGGTCAACACCAATTGCCTCTTCGATGCTCGAAGGGCTCACCATGTGAATGCACTTCCACGGACAGATGTCTACGCAGCCCTCGCACTGAATGCACTCGGACTGATCAATGTGGATGAACTGCTTGGGCTTAACGGCCCGGGCGAGATAATCGGCGTCGACCTCTTGCAAGATGTAGTCGTCGCGGAATTCTGGCAGTGGTGGATTCGCATCAGTAGTTGCCATAGTGCAGTCCTTCCGTCACGCCTGTTTCACAAGGGGACGACCGTACGTGGAGGTTGGCTCAATTGCTTTGGTTGCGTCAGCACGCTTGCCGCGATTTTGCCACCAAGCCCAAATCCACATCTGCCCACCGAGAAACCCTACGTACAACAGCACGGCAACAATGTCTCGAATGGCTCGCGCATTGATCATGATCGGGAACCAAGGGGTCTCGATAGTCCAGCCGACAAACGGAAGAGTGGCCGATCCGCCAGGTCCCAACCAAATGAGGTCTGGACGCCAGCCGAGTTCAGCATCTGCCAAGGTCAGCCACTGATGGGGTACTACGCCGTAGATCCAAAAGATGATGAAGAAAATATAGGTACCAGCCAGCATTGCCTCGCCCCAGGTGAGCGGGGTTCCCACGGGACGCTTCTTGGCGTAGGGGAAGATAGGAGCAACCATCGCTACGGTAATCAGCAGCGACATCAGGAATGCAACCACGAACGAGCTCCAGTCTGAGTAGAAGAACCTTCTGTGGAGTCAAGCCCTGTTACGGGATTGACTCCAAATTCGGAAGAGTTCTGAGGGTGTGAATGGTTCATGAAGTGAAGTTTTTCTTAGTACCGCTGAGTCTGTCACCGGCGCAAGCCTCTGAGGTGTCAGGGCATGCGCTTTGTGAAAGACATCACAAGTCTAGATGGCATGTGTCAGTACTGAGAAACACTCAGACTGTCCACACTTGTTGGTTTACCACGGGAAGTTAGTCGGTGACACATTGAGCAGGGAGTTTCGCGAGCTGCGACTCATGTTGCTGTGTTCCTATTGATGTCAATTTCGCGATATATTCATCATTGTCCAAGTTGGAATATTGGTTCTGGCTTGGTCGACAGCAACGCTTCGTGCGTAATGTGAGAGTTGAGACCTGAACACAGGGACATCAACAGCCGAGCGCCGCGGAGGCAGGGTTGACCGAAGTACCAGAACATCTCCTAGCTAGAAGCCGAGCACGCCGTGAAGCAATGGGCGGCGGAAGCGGCGAGTCTGCACCCAGTGACAGCAGCAATGCCGCCACTGGTTCTGAAGCCGTGGTGCCTGCCGCTAGTGCTGCTCCTGCAGCAGCATCTTCAGCACCGCCGGCACTAGTTGACAACACGCCTGCTGTTCCAGAGCCCGTCGCACCTTGGGTGGCTGCTGCGCAGAGCCGGCAGAAGATTCCCTATTGGGCGATCCCGGTACTTGCCATGTTGCCTTTCTGGGGGGCGATCTACATGCTCACCCTCGATACCCCAACCCCCACGGAACTCGGTGCCTATGAGGCCGGGGACGAGGTCTACAACAACAAGGGCTGCTCGGGTTGCCACGGTGGTGCAGGCGCCGGCAACGGCAATAACCCAGCACTCATTGGCCCGACCGGGGCTACAAAGGTGTTCACGGTTCCAGCTAACCAAATTACGTGGATCGCTCTTGGGTCCGCTGGCTACAAAGAAGCCGGGTTAGAGACCTACGGAGATGCCGACGTAGTGCTTCCAATCGGAGGCGGCATGCCCGGATGGATTGACTCGCTCACCGCCGAAGAAATCATGGATGCAGTTCTTCATGAACGCTCAGCACTTAATGACGAGGAATTCAGCGTCGAGATGTGGCGCGATGGCTTCGAAGAGGATCTTTCGGCTCTTCTGCCGGCAGACAAAGTTGCGGAGTTCACAGCCGTGCTTGATGACTGGGAAGCAGATCCTCCGGCGCCCGCCGCGTGAGCAAGCTCAATCCTAAATGGAGTCGAGCCAACGGCCTGATCCTGATTTTTTTCGGGGCAGCGCTTATGCTCGCTATTGGGCTCATTTTGATCGAGAAGAAGCCAGCGACTTCAGAAGCGCAAGGGCAGACCGCTACTCAGACTGATTCAGCTGAGACTGATTCAGCTGAGACTGATTC
>ERZ888423.795-NODE-795-length-31292-cov-12.718763_pt1 | contig 31292 bp, 32 predicted proteins | sample MGYA00520523_ERZ888423 | MGnify/ENA primary metagenome ERZ888423 (study PRJEB32303, sample SAMEA104408611) | aquatic metagenome | biome: Brackish water; feature: Pelagic; material: water | place: Baltic Sea | collected 2014-06-08T10:24:00 | depth 30,27 m ...
GAACCAGGGACCACCTGATTATGAGTCAGGTGCTCTAACCAACTGAGCTATAGGCCCGCATTCCTTAAAAGGAATGTTCCCCGAAGGGGGTGTAAAATTACAAATTGAATTAAGAATCCAAGGCGATTTTCAGAATAGTTTAATCAGTCGCAAAAAGGGAGACCACAATCTTCATCCAACAGTTCAATTATCTCTATGCCTCTCAAGGTCCTATTCCTCATTATTCGAACAAAAAATTCAGCTCCCAGCTTTTCAATCTCTCCATCGGGAAATAGGGCGGTAAAGTGATTGCCTCCACAAGTAAAAAAGGCTTCAAATTTGACATCCTCGGCAATAAGTTGAGGGATAATTGTAAGCGGCCCATATAAATAATTCAATTCAGGTTCACTCTTTAAGTACCTCTCATCAATGGGAACTGTTTCATCACAAGAGCCATGTAGGAACTGCATAGGTATCCAATCCGTTACTTCGGTGAGTACTGCTCCTTTGTAGCATTGAACGGCGCGTACCTTGTAGCTTTTAGTAGTTGCAACACCAAATGAGTCTATCGGACCCAGACCATATTCATCTGTTAAGCCAGTAGTTACTGAATGCATAGCCGTAGCTGCACCAATACTTGCAGCTGATATAAAGATTAAATTTTTATTAGCCTTGAGTTCAATTACATTTTCTGCAATATACCTGTACAATGCATTTAAATCCTGTACACCACGATATGTTTCGCGTGCATAATATGCTTCCGATTTAACCGTAGGAAGCGTGTCTAATGTACTTCTGAAATTACAGACTATAGGTAAGTAACCCATCCTTGCAAAAGACCTTGCGTTACCTGCAAGAGCTTCAATTGGAAACCCATTTCCTGCTATAACAATTACCACAGGTTTAATTATGTCGTCGTCGTCAGGGTTTCGAAAAGTATAAGCATTCACTTCAATATTATCAAAATGCTCAGTAGGACCATTAGAATAGATAAATTCTGTCTGCACCAATTCATCATCGGTAAAAATTTCCTCTAAATACCTGATTTGAGCCTGAACCGACAGAGTACCTAGCAGAACAAAAAATATTGATATGCTTTTCATAATTAACTACTTATCAATAAAGTTAGTGTAATAATCTATTGGTTTTCTTTCAGGCACAGAAGGTTCCACATCCGACTTACCCATTAATAACATGCCGAGGGCTTTATCATTTTCCGACAAATTCAACCAGGGCAACATGGCCTTATGGGTTGAAACACCTCCGCTACTCCAATAACACGCAACATCTAATGCCGTCGCCATCAACTGCATATTTTGCACTGCAGATGATACTGCTGCAAGTTCCTCCCACTCGGGCAGTTTCTGTATATCTTGTCTTTTCATACCAATTAATATAATATGAGAGCAAGTCTTTAAGCTGTTCCCCAGCTTTTCATACTTCAATACATTAAACTTGTCAGGAGGTGTTTGTTCCTGATAGGTAGCCTGCATAAAATCCGCAAAACGCAATATTCCCTCAGAAGAGATCACTGTAAATCTCCAGGGTTGGGTTAATGCATGCGTGGGGGCCCATCTTGCCGAATCAAGAATGAAGCTGATTGCCTCATCCGCAATAATTTCACCAGAGAATTGACCGGGTTTAATGGAGCGCCTTCCCCGAATAATCTTACCTAATGTTTCAGCATGGGAATATGATTCAGACATAATGATTGACTTAACTTTGTACAAAAGTACGCTGTGAAGTTGTTTAAAGTAATCGCATTCAACTGTTTTACTGTTTTGATGCTGTTCTCTTCGTGCCGGGCCCAGGAAAAGGAAGTTGTGAACGACCCTGCTGAATATGAGTATTTCGCCGACTGGGCCATAGATACCGAATACATGGAAGCGGGATGCAACGGTGGCTACGACTGCATCCGCTCACTGGACACACCGCGGTTTGTCGGAGTCGAAGAGGTGGATTTCCTGCAACCCGAAGACCTGGTCATCGGCATTCGCATGGGCAATGACGTGCACTGCTACCCGCATGTAATATTAGATTGGCATGAGATAGTCAATGATAAAATAGATGACATTGCCTTCAGCATTAACTACTGTCCGCTTACGGGATCCGGCATGGCATGGGATCGCAGGGTAAACGGACAACTCACCCAGTTCGGTGTATCGGGACTGCTCTACAACAGCAACGTCATTCCCTACGACCGCGCCACCGGTTCGCACTGGAGCCAGATGCGCCAGCAATGTGTAAACGGTGCCTATTACAAGGCGAAAGTTACAGCCTACCCGGTGATTGAAACTACCTGGGCAACGTGGAAAGCGCTGTATCCCAATAGCCAGGTGGTGAGTACTGAAACGGGATTCCGCAGGGATTATGGGAACTATCCCTATTACTCCTATAAGGAAAATCAGGATGTATTTTTCCCGACAGCCCACGATGCCGATAGCATCCATCCGAAGAAAAGATTCTATGGAGTGTTGGAGGACGACCAGGTGGCGCTTTTTGATTACAATCGGTTTGCTTTTGGTCCCGGTGTTGCGGCAGACACAGCCTTTGAGAAAAAAGTATGGGTTGCCGGCAGCGCCCCGGATAACTATATGGTGGTGTTTAAGGCCCCCAAGGACAAGCCGGATTTCTCCCTGCAATCCGTCTCCGGAAAGGGTCCTGCTTTGCTGCAGGATAACGAAGGCTATACGTATGATCTTTTTGGGTATGTTATCGACGGCCCCGACGAGGGCATACCGCTGGAAAGGATGAACGGCTATACTGCCTACTGGTTTGCCTGGGTAGCGTTCTTTCCCGAACTGCATTTGTGATTCCTTACTGCATGTGTTATTTTTAAAAAAAAACCAGGCATGCGAAAATTTCTACTATCTTTTACATGTGTGCTTTTAGCATATGTATCCCACGGACAGGGTATCTGTAACGAAGGTGGAAACATCCTCCTCTATTCGAATTACGATGGTGGTACACTCACCATTGATGTGGATGAAAACATCCCGGATATCCGCATTGGATTGTGTTCTTACGAATCCATTACGGTCAATATTACCGGCACCTATGCCGGCAATGTGAGCAGTGTTGTATACGCAGGCTACGATGATGATGGAACTACAGCTGTAACAGGCGTAGACGATGCCATAGTGGACATTCGCTTGTACCCGGCAGTTACTTTAGACGACCCTGACGGATACGGCTTTATGATTTGCGCGTACGACTGCGATACCGATTTCGTACCCGGAGGTTGTAATACTGTAGACCAGCTTACCAACTACTTTATCGAGGAATGGTCGGATGCTGCATTGCGTTTCTCTCAACTGCAATATGGCACCTGGGGTGGTGCCACGCTGCAAATGAGCAGTGGAGGGAATTGCTGCCTCGGTGCCATTACATCCTGTTTTATAGATATTGAGTCAGGTAAGGATGCAGTAATCTGCGCAGGAGAGAGTACCACACTGATAGCCATGGGCGCCGACACCTACACCTGGACCCCTGCTGACGGCATCGATTGTGTTGCACCTTGTGCCACCGTTACCGCCAGTCCGGATGAAACTACCGAGTACATTATCACCGGTACGGACGCAGATGGTTGCTTTGGTACGGATACAATTATTGTCTATGTGAATCCGGTACCCGAAGCACTTTTAACTGTATCGGGCGACACCATAACTGCCACAGGAGGCGTGAGCTACGTTTGGTTGCAGGATGGCGAAGTTATTCCGGGTGCATCCGGACCGGTCTATATTGCCAGTGAAACGGGCAATTACAGTGTCGTAGCGACTACGGCAGAGGGTTGTTCCGATACATCTGCGCTCGCAACAGTAATCGTGGAAGTACCGCAAAGCATCTCCGAAACGGATGCTGATCTTGTCTATGTTTATCCCATTCCTGCTTCCGGACAGCTTATTGTTCAATGGGATACCGAAACAGAGATTACCCATATAGAACTCTATAATGTATCGGGAAGCTTATGTTACGCATCCGGTGCGGTTGGCATCCGGATACTAAACATTCCAACGGAGCATTTGCCAAATGGCGCTTATGTACTTTTACTGGGTAGTAGCGGTGGTAAGGTGATGCAGCAACCTGTGGTAGTGCAACACTGATATGGTTATAAACCAATAAACACGAAAGCCGAAGCAAAATGCTTCGGCTTTCGTGTTTATCGCTGTCCTCCTGGAGGAGTAGCAGCGGGTGTGCCGGCTGTGCTTTCCGTGGCGGGGATAGCAGTTACCGCTTGCAGTCGTCTTGCTTTTTCAGGGAGACAATGTCCTGCCGGACACCTCCTTGGTGGATTTGGTTACCTGATCGTAGCGCTCCATGTCCAGCAACAAATGCGCATACTGTCCATAAGGTACCAGCTTGAATTGCTGGTCACCGTACATTACATATCCCACCGAGCCTTGCCAGTCGTAGGCCATCACCGTGTATTTCCCACCGGCGCCCGGATTCGGTCCGAAGCGCAGAAACTGACCCGATGCATCGAAGCTCACGTGTAAAATACTGCCTGCACCGCCTACTACCACCCCGGGGGTACCCGCAGGAATGACCACCTCTTCCACTTCCCTGCCGTTCACCATTTTCACTGTTCCACCGGAAATAGTGGTGGAAGCGGCAGACAGGTCGCGTTGTAAAATGATATCATCACTGATGTAGAATTGAATCTGGCGCACTTGCTCTTCGGAAAAATTGCCGTTGCGCTGCACAGCACTTGTATAGGGGCTGAGCGATTCACTGCAGGATGCCAGTAGCAGAGTGGCGATGGCGAAGCTTATAGATGCGATTCTCATAATACATGCTTTTCCCGTGTAAAAACAATTTTGATGCCATACTTTACAATACGGGCGCATTCGGAACAATTCTGCAACTATTTGCCTTAATAGTAAGAACTTTAGCGCACAATGAACCGCAACGAACGCATTCTAATGCTGATACTGGCAGGTATCAACTTTACCCATATCCTGGACTTCATGATTATGATGCCGCTGGGGCCGCAGCTGATGCGGATATTTGATATATCTCCGGTACAGTTCAGCTCGCTGGTGGCTTCTTACACATTCAGTGCCTTCGCATCCGGTTTGATTGCCGCCTTTTTTGTGGACCGCTTCGACAGGAAAAGGGTATTGCTATTCGGTTATACCGGATTCATTGTGGGTACGCTCGGTTGTGCGCTGGCACCTACCTATGGGCTGCTGATGATGGCCCGCATTGTTGCCGGTCTTTTCGGTGGTCTTATCGGAGCTCAGGTATTGAGCATCATTGGCGATACCTTCCCCTATGAAAAGCGGGCAACCGCTATGGGTGCGCTGACTGCAGCATTCTCTGTAGCTTCCGTTGTGGGAGTTCCTTTGGGCTTATACCTCGCCACCCAATTCAGCTGGCACGCACCCTTTCTGCTGGCGGGATCACTTGCCATTGTCATCCATCTCCTGGCCATGCGTTTTGTTCCGAAAATTTCAGGACACGTACAAAACTACCAGCCGGGCAAAGCCTTCGATGCTTACCGGAATATTCTGGCCGACAAAAATCAGCAACGCGCCATCCTACTCAGCGTCGTCATGATGCTCGGGCACTTTAGTATCATTCCTTTCATCGCCACTTACCTGGTGGCCAACGTAGGGTTTACCGAACATCAGATAACTTTTGTGTACCTGTTGGGTGGCGGACTCACCATTTTCACTTCACCGCTCATTGGCAGGATAGCAGACAAGAAAGGCAAGTTTCCCATTTACGCGCTTTTCTGCACCCTTACTTTGATACCGGTATTTCTCATCACCAATATGCCACCCATTGCCGTTGGTCTTGCCCTCGTAGTGACATCCTTCTTTTTCATTGTAGTAGGTGGCAGGATGATACCCATGCAGGCGATGGTTACATCGGTAGTTCCCGCCCGACAAAGAGGTGGGTTTATGAGCATCAATTCCAGTATTGTACAATTAGGCAGTGGACTGGCATCCATGATGGCCGGATTGATCATCGTGGAGAATGTCGATGGCTCCCTGCAATACTATAATGTAGTGGGATATATAGCGATAGCATTCAGCATAGCAGCCATCTTCATTGCGCGTAAACTGCGCCCGGCTGATGAAAACAACGTCCCCGTTCCCCAAGAAGAACCGGTGACCATAGCAGTGCCTGCCGTATCACCGGCGCAATAAAAGCATTACTCCTGCACAACATCCACCTGAATGCGGTTGTCCATGTTGGCCAGGGTCCACAGGTCGTAAAAAACGAGGCGGGTGCGCTTGGCTAATATCTCGTAGTCAATTTTATCTACTTCGTCGCTGGCCTCATGGTAGTCATCATGCGTACCGTTGAAAAAGAAAATGACCGGAACATTGTGTTTGGCAAAATTGTAGTGATCACTGCGGTAGTAAAAGCGATTCGGATCATCTGTCGAATTAAAACGATAATCTAAAGTGAGGTCGGTGTACGTTTTAGCATTGTACTCATTGATTTCATGGAGTTCTGTGCTCAGGAAGTTCGAGCCGATGATATACACATAGTTAGAATCATTAATATGATCTTCATCGATGCGACCTACCATATCGATATTGAGGTTGGCGACCGTATTTTCCAAAGGAAATACCGGGTTCTCCGAATAGTATTCTGAGCCAAGCAATCCCTTTTCCTCCCCGCTAAAGCCCATGATGAGAATGCTCCTGCGCGGACCGTGACCTTCCATTTTAGCGATGCTCATAGCTTGTGCAATTTCCAATAACGCGACTGTACCTGAACCATCATCGTCTGCTCCATTAAATACTTCGTCACCTTCTTTGCCAATATGGTCGTAGTGTGCCGTAACAACAATTACTTCGTCCTTTAAATCTGTTCCCGGAATGTAACCCAGTACATTCTCGGTGTAGACAGGACTGGTGATGCGCTGAATCATAAAAGTCAGAGGCTTGGCAGCCGTAAAATGCACAGGCTTTCCCTTTTTAGTTATTTTACTCACTGCTTTGTCCAGTTGCGGCTGGCCCAGAAGGGCAGCGGCCATTGCAGGTGCGATGTACAGCACATTGGCGCCGTCGGGTTCCGGATTTTCTGCCGGGAGATCCAGCGTAGCATGTCTTACATAGTCCATGAAATAGCCGTCTTCCACCCGTGCTTCCATTTTACTATCTACAATCATGATACAGGCAGCACCCTTTTCTGAAGCTGTGGCACCCTTTATGCGCCATTTGGTACTCCAGTCAGAGGGGGTTTCATCACCACTGATGCGATAATTGCCATTTTTGTCTTTGGGCTCTCCTCCGAGCACCACCAGTATTTTACCTGTTACTTCCATTCCGGAATAATCGCTGTATTTCGGATCGTCGATGCCATAACCGAGAAAAACTACTTCCCGAGTGGTCGTATCCATGGTCTTATTGTAATCGAGAAAGCCATAGAAATCTTTTCCGAATGAATACAACTCTTCATTTCCGGAGGTAATCCAGGTATTGCCCCAGCTGTTTTCCGTCAATTCGAAGGACTGGAAATAACCATCGGGAATACCCGCATGCCCTACGCCAAATGATTTGAATGCACCGGCAATATATTTAGCGGCCATTTTCTGTCCTTTTTGTCCTGTTTCGCGACCTTCATATGCATCAGAGGCCAGTACTTCCAGGTGCTCCTTCAGGTCAGAAGGCATGATGGTATTGGCGTATATGATACGCGGATCCATTTTCCTGTCTTGTGCCACTGCAAGGAGAGAGGTACTGACCAGCAGCACCCATAGCGCATTCTTTATCATGTATTGTATTTAAAAAATTAGCAAAAATTGGTCATTTTATCCACCCTGTTCTGGTGACGTCCGCCCTCGAAGCTTGCCTTCAGAAATGTATCTACAAATTGAATGGCATTTTGTTGAGAAATGAAGCGCGCCGGCAGACAGATGATATTAGCATTATTGTGCTGTCTGGCCAAAGCAGCAAGTTCATTCTGCCACACAATGGCGGCCCTTATATCGCGGTGTTTATTAGCAGTCATCGCTACTCCGTTGGCACTACCACACAACAGGATGCCCAGTTGTGCAGTTCCCTTCTCGATACTTTCGGCTACAGGATGCACAAAATCGGGGTAGTCTACAGAATCTGTAGAGTAAGTTCCAAAATCCTGAACGGTATGTCCCTGTTGGCGCAGGTGCTCGATGATGGCATCTTTATAGTCGAAGCCTGCATGGTCGCAGCCAATGGATAGTTGTAAGGTTTCCATGGCCTAAAAATACAATTTAGCCATCAGATGTTTCCTTTTGTCTTTGCTTCTTTTCTACCCTGCGCACCACCACAATACTCACTTCGTACAATGCCCACAGTGGCGTAGCCACCAGGAACAGACTGAAAGCATCACCCGATGGCGTGATTACTGCTGCCAGTACCAGAGATGCTACAAATGCGTACTTGCGCTGCTGCATCATGAAGGTGTTGGTAAGCAATCCCATTCGGGCGAGGAAGTAGGCAATCATGGGAATCTCAAAAATGACCCCTGTCCATAACACCATACCGGTAAGTATGCCGAGGTAGGAATCGAAGGTAAACTGATTGGTTACCTGATCGCTCAGTTCGAAGTTGGCGAGGAAGTTGATAGAGAAGGGTGCCAGCAGAAAGTACCCGAAAAAACAACCGATATAAAAGAGCAGGGTGGCGATGAACACCAGTCCACCCAGATTCCGTTGCTCATGGGTATACAATCCCGGCCTGACAAATCTCCATATTTCCCATAGGATATACGGAAATGCGAATATGGCACCACCCATAATTCCCACACGCAGATAGAGCAGGAAGGGGGATGAAATATTCAGATAGAAAAGATCGTAGTTGAGCTCGCTGATGCACAGTCCCTTCAAATGCAGCCATTCACCCAGTGCACACATGATGCGGTAAGTAGGGAAGTTGGGATCCTTCGGGCCAAGTATTACTTTATCAAAAACAAGATCGGGACGAATCAGAAAAAAGATGGACATGGCCACAATAACAAGGAGCACCCGGATGATATGCCAGCGCAAATCTTCCAGGTGCTCAATGAAAGACATTTCATTTTTGCTCTTCCTGCGGGTAGACATTCCCTTATTCGGTAGTACTGAGTTGGTTCAGTATGTTGGTGATTTCTTCAATATCGGGAATGATAACAATCTCTGTGCGGCGGTTGAGGCTGCGTCCGGCGGCATCATCATTCGATGCTTTAGGAACAAATTCACCCCTGCCTGTTGCTTCTACCAGTTTCGGATCCAGCCCGTAGTCCTTGGTCAGCAGCTTCACGATGGTGGTAGCGCGCAATACAGAAAGGTCCCAGTTGTCTTTCGGAAAATTGGCACTTTTCAAAGGCACATTATCTGTGTGTCCCTCTACTTTGATGCTCACATCCTTCTGCTGTTTCAACACATTGGCCACTTGCTGGAGCGCGTCCTTGCCTTTCGGATCTACAGTAGTGGAACCGGAAGCAAATAATAATTTTTCTGATATATTGATGTAGATGCGTCCACCATCCTGGGTAATGGTCAGTTCGCTGGAATTAAAACCAGAGAGTGCTTTCTCAAGGGAGGTGCGCACCACCAATAATTTCTCATTCATGTTATTCAGCGCCGTTTCCAGCTCATCAATACGCTTCTCTTTCGCAGCGATGGCCGAGATCAGCGAATCGATATTCCGTTGCTGGCGGTTCAATGCCATCTCCCGCTCGGAAGCCAGTCGTTCTTTTTCTGCCAGCTCATTCATGCGCTGCGCCAGCTCCTCATTCAACTGCTGATTCTCAGAAGTGGAAATAGCCAGAATCTCCTTGATACGCGTGTTGAGCAGCGATTCAATTTCCCGCAGTTCTCGGTTGGTGCGTTCCAGCCGGTCGTAGTTGGCCTGCAGATCGTTGAAATCGCGGGTAACCCTGCGGAGGCTGTCAGCGCGTTCTTCCAGCATCTCATTTAAATCGGCGACTTGCTTGTCTTTGGCAACAATCGCATTGTTCAATAATTCGTTTTCTGCCTGCATCTTGTCGCGTGCAGTCACCACATCGTTGTACTGTCGGGAAGGCACACAGGCACTCAAACCCAAAACAGCCACACATGAAAACATTAGTAATTTATTCATATTGTTTATTTAATTCCTTTAATCAATGCTCCCAACAATCCTCTTGATAACTCCCGGATGGCGGTATTGAAAGCTCTGCTGCCTGTCACCTGCTCCAGTGTCGACTTTTGCCTCCGCCTGGAAGTGCGGCTGCTTCCCGCTGTTTGCCGTGTGCCGGAAGTATCTTTGGCTGCTTCTTTGGCGGCGGCCTTTGATGCCTGCTCCAGCTTCTTCTCCAGCATCTCGTACGCGCTTTCCCTGTCTACTGTTTCATTGTACTTGTTCACCAAACGTGAGGTGGTGATTAATCCGCGTATTTCCTGTTCATTCAGAACATCCATTCTGGAACGGGGTGCCACCAGTAAGGTATGTGCTAATGGGGTGGGAATACCTTTCTCATTCAATCCGGTAATCAATGCCTCACCTATTCCGAGTTGTGTCAGCACTTCATCAGTTGCATAGTAGTCGCTGATAGGGTAATTCTCCGCAGTCATTTTGATGGCCTTCCGGTCTTTGGCTGTGAAAGCGCGCAGGGCGTGCTGCACCTTCAAACCCAGTTGACTCAATACCGCTTCCGGTACGTCGGTGGGAAGTTGGGTACAGAAAAAGATACCCACGCCTTTGGAGCGGATAAGTTTGATAATGGTTTCTATCTGGTCGAGCAATGCCTTAGAAGCTTCCTTAAAAATAAGGTGGGCTTCATCCACTACTATGATAAGTTTGGGAGCATCGGCGTCGCCTACTTCTTCAAAAGTACCATACACTTCCGCCAGCAGCGAAAGCATGAAGGTGGAGAATAATTTGGGACGGTCCTGCAAATCGGTGAGCCGCATGACATTGATATATCCCAATCCACGGTCGTCGGTGCGCAGGAGATCCGCTACATCAAATGAACGCTCACCAAAGAAAGTGTCTGCTCCCTGCTCTTCAATTTCTACAATCTTGCGCAGGATGGTTCCCGCACTGGCACTGTTGATGGTGCCATATTCTGCTGCCAGCTCGTCCTTGCCATCATTGGTCAGATAGTGCAGGGTTTTCCTGAAATCTTTCAAATCCAGCAATGGCATTCCGTTATCGTCGCAATACTTGAATACCAGCGCCACCACCCCTTGCTGGGTATCGTTGAGGTCGAGAATTTTAGAAAACAAAACCGGTCCGAATTCGGAAACTGTTGCCCGCAAGCGCACGCCGGGTTCTTCTGAAATACTGAGTAACTCCACAGGAAAAGCCGTGGGTTGCCAGGTTTCCCCGATTTTCTCCATCCGCTCGTCGATTTTCGGATGCGGATTACCGGGTTGCGCCATACCACTTACATCGCCCTTGATGTCCATAATCAACACCGGGATACCCTTGGCACTCACCTGTTCGCAGAGAACTTGCAGGGTTTTGGTCTTTCCGGTACCGGTAGCCCCTGAAATCATGCCATGCCGGTTGAGCATTTTCAACGGCACCTTAACTTGTGTATGGGGTACAGCAACAGTATCTAACATGGCAGTACCCAGAACGATAGCATCGCCTTTAAAGGTATACCCGTCGCTTATATGTTGCCTAAATTGTTCTGTCCTGTCCATGTGGATGTTTTTTTTGCAGGCAGTCGAAGATATTCAGTTAATTTGGGGCAAAGATAACCCTCTCTTAGTAAGTGAAGACACCTAAAGTTAAATCGGCTTTCTTCTGTCAGGAATGCGGCTTCGAATCGCCGAAGTGGATGGGAAAATGTCCGTCGTGCAATAACTGGAACACCTTTGTAGAAGAAGTAGTGGCCCGTCCTGAAGAAGACAAGCAGTTGTGGAAGGACGAAACACCTTCCCGCAGGCAGGCCACACCTGTGCGTTTACAAGACATCCGCGCCAGCGAAGGACAGCGACTGATTACGGAAGATCTGGAACTCAATCGGGTACTGGGAGGCGGCATTGTGCCTGGCAGTATTGTACTTATTGGCGGAGAACCGGGCATTGGCAAGTCGACACTGTTGCTGCAAATCGCATTGTCACTGCAAGGCACACGCATCTTATATGTAAGTGGCGAGGAAAGCGAGCAGCAAATCCGCATGCGGGCCGAACGCATACACGGTGGTAATGATGAACTCTATGTATCAACCGAAACTGCGGTGGCCAAAGTTTTCAAACAAGTGAAGCAACTGAAGCCAGCGTTACTGGTGATTGATTCGATTCAAACCCTGGTCAGCGATTTCGTAGATGCTACTGCAGGGAGTATTTCCCAGATAAAAGAATGTGCCGGCCAGTTGCAGCGCTTTGCCAAAGAAAGCGGCATTCCGGTCTTTATCATAGGACACATTAATAAGGAGGGCACCATAGCAGGTCCCAAAGTGCTCGAGCACATGGTCGATACCGTGCTGCAGTTCGAAGGGGATCGGCACTATACCCACCGCATCCTGCGCGCCCAGAAGAACAGGTTCGGCTCAGCGAGTGAAATAGGTATTTACCGCATGGAGGCCGACGGACTGCGCCAGGTCAGCAATCCCAGTGAGCTGTTGATCACCCAAAAAGACGAACCCATCAGCGGAGTGGCTATCGCAGCGACCATGGAAGGTATGCGACCTATGCTCATAGAAGTGCAGGCCCTCGTGACCCCGGCAGTATATGGCAACGCCCAGCGCACGACCACCGGTTTCGATTTACGACGACTGAACATGCTGCTCGCCGTTTTGGAGAAGCGCGGCGGACTCGCGTTTGGCAATAAAGATGTATTCCTGAATATCGCGGGAGGTATCAAAGCAGATGACCCCGCTATTGACCTGGCCATTGCGGCTGCATTGATTTCCAGTTTTGAGGATGTGCCGGTACCGCTGCATCACTGCTTTTCAGCAGAGGTGGGTCTGTCGGGTGAATTGCGCGCAGTCAACCGCATCGATCAGCGGGTGATGGAAGCCGATAAACTCGGATTTGAAACGATGTTCATCTCCCGCCACAATGCTGATGGACTGCCCAAAGAAAAATACCGCATTGCCATTCAGGCTCCGGGAAAATTGTCCGATATTTATTCCATCCTATTTTAAATGCAATTCCTTGTAGATGCCATATCAGCGCTTACTGAACTGGTATATCCCAGGGTCTGTCCCGCATGCGATGGCCCCCTGGAAAATGGCCGTAAGGACATCTGCGTTGCCTGTTCGGTAGCGCTTCCCTTCACCGATTTCCATCTCTGGGATGACAATCCTGTTGCCCGACATTTCTGGGGGCGTGCCGATGTAACAGCCGCCACTGCCTTGCTGCATTTCCAGAAAGACGGCAGGGTACAACAGCTCTTGCACCACTTGAAATACAAAGGCCGAAAAGATATCGGGGAGTTGCTGGGTCGGATGCTAGGTGCCCAATTGCAACAGCACCCGAAGCTATCGACGGTCTCTGCCATCCTACCAGTTCCACTGCACCCACGGAAACAACAACGCAGGGGATTCAACCAGAGTGCTGTCATTGCCCATGGCATTGCACAAGTGCTGTCAGTGCCGGTACTGGAGACAGTGCTGTTGCGGCAGGTACATACCAGCTCCCAGACGCGTAAAGGCAGATTGCAGCGCTGGAGCAATGTGGATGGCAAGTTCGGTTTGCAACACACCGACCAGATTGCCGGTTTCCATGTGCTGGTCGTGGATGATGTGATTACTACCGGTGCCACCCTCGAAGCCTGTATTCAATTACTGCAGCAAGTGCCGGGTGTTCGGGTAAGTGTCGCTGCAGCGGCCCATGCGGTAAGCTGAGACCCAATTGGGCAACAAAAAGCCTTCCCTTTCTAAGCTCCATGATGCTGAGAAAAGCAGCATTTTTTTAGCAAAGGCAAACTTATTTAGAATCATTCTTGTTTAGTTGGTAATTTTGAGCCATATTTAAACTTAATAAGAGCATGAGCAACTTTATCATAAGCATATACACAGAGGCGACTCCCAACCCTGACAGCCTGAAGTTTGTTTTGAACAAAATGCTGCTTTCCGGCAGCAGCGTTGATTTTGAGCGCGGTGATGACACCTCCTATGCGCCGCTGGCAACAGCTTTGTTCGAGCAATTTGACTTTGCGCAGGGTGTTTTTATCATGAACAACTTTGTAACGGTGCGCAAGCAACCGGACATCGAATGGTTCGAAGTGAAGAGCAAAATCAGCGAGTACATTAAGAACTACGTAGCTGATGGCAAAGAAATAGTAGGTGCCATTCCCGAGCCGGAACACGTTCCTTCCTCCGGCGACAGCGGTGAGATTGTACAGAAAATTCGCGACATGCTGGATAAATACGTGAAGCCGGCAGTAGAAATGGATGGTGGAGCTATTCAGTTCAAGTCGTTCGACAATGGTGTAGTTACCCTGATGATGCAAGGTTCCTGCAGCGGTTGTCCTTCCTCCACCGTTACCCTAAAATCCGGAATTGAAGGATTGCTGAAACGCATGGTTCCAGAAGTAACCGAAGTAGTAGCAGAGAGCGAAATTTAATTCTCAACGGTTCCATTTACATAGAAAAGCCGGAACGGTACCCCAGCCCTTTCGGCTTTTTGCATTCAGGCCGGGCTTGCTGCCATTCCGAAAAATCGGGTGGAATACCGCCAATGCCCCAAACTCCTTACCTTTATCGCATGGCAAGAAATGTATCCAGCAAGGAAACCATGCTGACCAACATCCGCAATGCGCTGATCAATAAAGCCAAGCAACCATTCCCCAATCTGGAAGCCGCAGAACAGGTGTACGCGCGGGAGGAAGAATCGCTGGAGGTATTGTTTGCGCAGGAGCTGCAGGCAGTAAATGGCGGTTTCCTTTTTTGCGAAGATGCCGCCGAACTGACTGCTACCCTGAGTGAGCTGATAACCATCAAAAACTGGAAGCAGGTCGTATGTCCGGAGCCCTGGATTTCCGGTATGCTACAGGAAAATGCATTTACCGCCTTCGAAATTGCAGGAGCGGTAACGGAAGCCGAGGTAGGTATTATGGGTTGTGATGCGCTGATTGCCCGTACCGGAAGCATCCTTATTTCCTCTCGGCTGGCATCCGGAAGAACCTTGCCGGTGTATCCCCCTGTCAACATAGTAATCGCTACTACCGACCAGCTGGTGTATGATATTCAGAACGGCTTTGATTTATTGCGGAAGCAATACGATGGTCAGTTGCCTTCTATGGTGAACCTCGCCACCGGCCCCAGCCGTACTGCCGACATTGAAAAGACCCTGGTACTGGGTGCTCATGGACCGCGGGAAGTATATGTATTCCTGCTCGATAAAACGGAATAACCTTGGGCAGTCTGTATTTCGCATCCGATTTTCACCTGGGTATTCCCGGTCCCTCCGAAAGCCTGGAACGGGAAAAACGCATTGTGCGCTGGTTAGAATCCATCGCTCCCACAGCCGAACGCATTTATCTGGTGGGTGACTTATTCGACTTTTGGTTCGAATACAAAGACGTAGTACCAAAAGGCCACACCCGCTTACTGGGTACACTGGCGCGACTACAGGATAGTGGCATAGACATAGAAGTGTTTACCGGCAACCACGATTTGTGGATGTTCGGTTACCTCGAATCGGAACTGGGCGTGAAGGTGCACCACGCTCCCATACGCTTTGAAGCAGGCGGAAAGCAATTCCTGGTAGGCCATGGCGATGGTATTGGTCCGGGTGACCACGGCTACAAATGGATGAAAAAGGTATTCACCAACCGTCTGGCACAAAGACTTTTCGGTGCATTGCACCCGCGCATCGCCTTCGGCATGGCACGGTATTGGTCGGGAAAAAGCCGCATGAACAACGAAGAAGAGGCATTTCTGGGAGAAGACAAGGAGTGGCAGGTGCTGTATGCCAAAGAACTGCTGCAAAGAGAACACATCGATTACTTTCTGTTCGGACACCGCCATATTTTGCTGGAGTTACCCCTGGGTTCCAGCACGCTGTACAACCTTGGCGACTGGATTACGTACAACTCGTACGTAGAGTTCGACGGACAACAATGCATGCTGAAAAAATTTGAAGAATAAATTATATATATTCATTATTTACTTATTTGTTGGCTGGCCATCGGCGAAAAGTCAGACCATAGATACCTTATTGCTTGAACTACCGGTGCAGTCGCGGTTCTTTACTACCGATCCCCTTTCTAATATCTACTACATCAATGAGAAGCAGGAGCTGATTAAATACATTACCGAATCGGGAAGGGTTTTTACTTACAGCAACAAGCAACTGGGTGCTCCATCCTGGATAGATGCCGCCAATCCCATGAAAGTGCTGGCGCTCTACCCCGACTTTCAGACCGTTGTGCTGCTCGATTCCCGCATGGGTCAGGTTGCGCTGTTCCGCTTGCTGGCTACTACCGATGGCAATAGTTACCTGCCTGTTGCGGCCTGCGCTCAGCCCGAAGATGACTTCTTCTGGATATTCGACCAGCTCAGTCAACGCCTAGTGAAACTGGATGAACGGGGAAATAAAGTAGCCCAGAGCGAATCATTCCTACAAATGTTCGATTTTACCGTCAACCACCCTCAGCTCTACTATTACAACCAGACACTATTTCTCGAAGACCCCACCATCGGGTTGATGGTATTCGACCGCTTTGGCAGCTTTCTGACTGTGCTCGATATTCAAACGGCCGCCTACCTGCAGATTACCCGTGAACATTTTATCTATCCTGCCGACAGCAATCTGGTGCAATTGCAAAGACAGTTGTATGGAAAAAATATGTATCCCCTGCCCGTCTGGCCTGTGACCCAGGCACGCGTTGTCAGCGATCGGCTGTTTCTGGGCACCCCCGACCGCATCCGGGTGTACCGCCTGCCTATTGCTGAATAGGAGGCTATCAATCCTCTACAATAGATTGCCGTGCCAGCGTATAGTGAATTTTAGTGAGGTCGAGCAGCGCCGCCGAGCCATACCATGGATGCAATTCCATTTCTAGCGTGCCTGCTTGGATGGCAGGATCCGTAGCTGTGAGTGCGGCAGCTTCTTCCAAAGAAGCCACATTGAATATATAAATGCCCCGCAGCGGACCTTCATCCAGAAATGGTCCGGCCAGCACCAATAATCCTTCCGACTCCAGGCGCAGAATATTCGCCAGATGTGCCTGCATGACTTCTGCCCGCTCTTCCCTGCTGAGTTCCGTATTGGGTCTGGATTTCAGAAAAGCCATCACATACTGTTTCATGCCATACGCATCGGCTCCGTAAGCAACTGCCTTTACACTATCGTATTCCTGTGCCTGCAACCGGTTGGATGACATGGTGCAGCAGCCGATAATACCTATTACTAAAAATGCTCTCATACGTTGTCCGATGAAGGTGCGTCCATGCACAGTTCTACCAAAACGCCATTGGTACTCTTAGGATGCAGGAAACATATCACCTTTCCATCTGCACCCTGCAAGGGTTTGTCGTGCAGTAGCTGAAACCCTTCGTCGCGCATACGCTGCATCTCCGCTTCGATATCATCAACCGCAAACGCAATATGGTGAATGCCCTCTCCTCTTTTTTCAATGAACTTCCCGATGGCGCTTTCACTGTTGGTCGCTTCCAGCAACTCAATCTTAGTCTCGCCTATCATAAAGAAAGAAGTGCTGACGCCTTCCCGTTCTACTGTTTCTGTTTTATAATGCGCTGTTCCCAGTAAGCGCCTGAAAAGGTCATTGCTATGCTCCAGATCTTTCACAGCAATACCCAGGTGTTCTATTTTCCGCATAGGTAAGTTTTGCCTAAAAATAATAAGCTTTTTGGGGGCGGAGTCGCCGGAGGCATGTTGGAAGCCCAACGAGGGGGAAATGGGATGCACTTTCCCTTTACTATCAAGAACTTTTACCCTATTTTTGTGTTTAGAAATAGTCTAAATAAGGAAATTATATGCTTAAGCTACCCATTTATCTCGATAACAGCAGCACCACACCAGTAGACCCACGGGTGTTGGAGGCCATGATACCCTACTATACAGAACATTTTGGCAATGCTGCCAGCCGCAGCCACCCCTTCGGATGGAGTGCAGAAGATGCAGTGGACCACGCCAGAGAGCAGGTAGCCAGGTTAATCAATGCCACCGAAAAAGAAATCATTTTCACCTCCGGTGCGACTGAAGGCGACAACCTCGCCATGAAAGGCGTTTTCGATATGTACAGCCGCAAGGGCAATCATATCATTACCGTTACTACCGAGCACAAAGCGGTGCTGGATACCGGTAAGCATATCGAGAAAATGGGTGGAGAGGTGACCTACCTCAAGGTGGACAATCAGGGAAATATCGACCTGAAGGAACTGGAAGCAGCCATCACAGATAAGACCATACTCGTATCTATCATGTATGCCAATAACGAAATGGGTACCATTCATCCCATCCGTGAAATTGCAGACATTGTACATAAGAAAGGCGCTTTGCTGTTTACCGATGCCACTCAGGCTGTAGGTAAGATACCTGTAGATGTTATTGCCGATGGTATAGACCTCATGACCTTTACAGCACATAAAATGTACGGACCCAAAGGCGTCGGTGCCCTGTATGTGCGCAGAAAGAACCCACGGGTTAAGGTTACCGCTCAATTAGATGGCGGTGGACATGAGCGCGGCATGCGTTCCGGCACTTTGAATGTACCTGGCATTGTAGGATTCGGCAAGGCTGCTGAACTGGCCATGCAGGAGATGCACCAGGATGCAGAGCGACTGAGTGCATTGCGCGATAAACTGGAAAATGCATTGCTGGGACTGGAAGAAGCTTACGTGAATGGCAATCCTAACAGCCGCCTGCCCCACCTCACCAATATTTCGTTTAAATACGTGGAAGGGGAAGGTCTGATGATGGCATTCAAAGATATTGCCGTTTCCTCCGGATCGGCCTGTACCTCCGCATCACTGGAACCCAGCTATGTATTGAAAGCATTGGGTCTGGGTGATGATCTGGCGCACTCGTCTATTCGCTTCAGCCTCGGTCGCTTTACGACAGAGGAGCAAATTGACTTCACCATTGATCACGTAAAAACAGCTGTTACCAAGCTGCGTGAAATGAGTCCGTTGTGGGAGATGTTCAAGGAAGGCATCGACCTGGACACCATTGAATGGGCAGAACACTAATTGGAACTAATTTACCTAACAACCCCGTTAAATATAAACATATGGCTTACTCAAAAAAAGTATTAGAACATTACGAAAATCCGCGCAACGTCGGATCCATGGATGCCAAGAAGCAGGAAGTGGGAACCGGTTTAGTAGGTGCACCTGAATGTGGGGATGTAATGCGTCTCCAGATAGAGGTAGATCCCGAAACACATGTCATCAAGGATGCTAAATTCAAAACCTTCGGCTGTGGTTCTGCCATCGCCTCTTCTTCATTGGCTACTGAATGGCTGAAGAACAAGACCATCGATGAAGCAATGACCATCGACAATATGGACATTGTGGAAGAACTGGCTTTACCTCCGGTAAAAATTCACTGTTCTGTGCTGGCAGAAGATGCTATCAAGGCAGCTATTCAGGACTACCGCAAAAAGAATGGTCTACCTGAGTTGGAACTGGAAGCTAAAATTGTGCACTAATTATGATTTTCATTAGCGAAGCGGCCAAACACAAGGTTGCCGACCTGAAACAGGAGGCAGCCATCGGTGATGATTATTTCATCCGGGTTTCTGTTGTGGGCGGTGGTTGCAGTGGCTTATCCTACAAAATGGATTTCGACAACGAATCACGTCCGGAAGATCAGGAGTTTGAAGACAGAGGGATTAAGCTGGTAACAGATTTGAAAAGCTTCCTCTATCTCTGCGATACAACGCTCGACTTCAGCGATGGGCTGAATGGCAAGGGCTTCCATTTTGTGAATCCCAACGCTACACGCACTTGCGGCTGTGGCGAAAGTTTCGCCGTTTAAACCATTTTCTTTTCATACTTGAACAAGGTCCTGCAGGTTTACCTGTGGGGCCTTTCCTTTTGTATATTTATCCTATCGTTAACCGCTGGTAAATCATTACAATGAAAAAAGGACTGCGCGATTACACATTAGATTTTCTGGTAATTGTTGCGGGCATAACAGTGTCCCTGTATGCAGGAAGCAGGCTGGAGCTCAGGCAACAGCGACAGGAGGAAGTGCGGATACTGGAAAATCTGCGTGACAACCTCATAGCAGACACCATAAGTATTGGACAGGAGCTCAGCGTATTGAATAATTGCCAGCGCAGATATGGTTACCTGCTGAGCAATTCATTGGTGGAAAGCATAGATTCCGTAGCGATTGTTTTTTCATCGCTGCTTATTTACACCACCAACGAAATCAGGGAATCTGCCTATGAAGAGATGAAACACAGCGGGAAGATGGGTATCATAGAAAATAAAGAATTACTCAACAACATCATCCGGCATTATGAATCGTCCAAGCTGTTGGTAGATGAATACAACTCTATCGATAAGCACTTCATCCTGAACAGGATGATTCCCTTTATAGAGAGTAGTTTTCCCTGGTACAGCTCCGCCTCTTTTTATGATCCCGCTGAACTACCAGAGATTTTGCAATTCTTGCAACAGTCTGCCATGCGCAACCTGGTGCAAAGCAATCTCATATTCAAGACCAATACCATTGTCACCTACCATCAGTATGTGGAAAGTGCGCAATCTATAATAACCATGATTGAAGCGGAACTGGAAAAACGCTGACCTCAGTCTACGGCAATTCTCAGCAACTCACATGCTTTCTCGGCTGCTTTTTGCTCGGCTTTCTTCTTGCTGAAGTTTTGATCGCTGGCAATAACTTCCCCGTCAATCTTCAGTCCCATTCTGTAAATCTTCTTGCCTTTGTGCTCCTGTTCTTCCAGCATTTCGAAGCGAACATCCTTGTCGTGCTTCTGGCCCCATTCTATGACCTTGCTCTTGAAATTCACCACCGTTTTTTCGAGCTCTTCGATATTGTAGTGCTGTAGTAAAATCCGTTGCTGAAAAAACCGGGCAGAGCGATTATAACCCAGGTCGAGATAAATGGCGCCGGTCAAAGCTTCCAGCGCATTGCCCAGCACCGAGCTGTTCTTGAGGTCGCCGACACCTTTGCGCACCTTAATCAGTTCCACCAATCCTATTTCCATTGCCACCCGGTTCAGTTGCTCCCTGCTTACGATTTTAGAGCGCATTTCCGTGAGGAAGCCTTCCCCCTTGTAGGGATACTTCATGAAGAGGTGTTCACTGATTACCAGATCAATAACTGCATCGCCCAGTAATTCGAGGCGCTCGTTGTTCATATGCACATTATTGTGCACGGAGCTGTGCAGGAAAGCGAGGTGATAGAGGCTGGGATTAACGGGCAGATAGCCGGTTATATGATGGATTTTTTGGATGAACTGCTTTTCATCGGATAAATAGCGGTTATACAGTTGTTGGAGGAACGACAAAGGCAGTGATTAGTGGAGCTTGCGGAATATGACGGAGGCATTGTGTCCACCAAATCCGAAGGTGTTGCTCAACACTGCATTCAAAGTTCTGGGTTGTGCTGTATTGAAAGTGAGGTTCAGGCGGGTATCGAATACCGGATCATCCGTTTGGTGATTGATGGTAGGTGGTACCATGCTGTTTTCCATTGCTTTGATACTGGCAATAGCTTCTATGGCTCCGGCAGCACCCAGCAAATGGCCTGTCATGGATTTGGTAGAGCTGATATTGATGGCATAAGCATGCTCACCGAACACCGTTTCAATAGCTTTGATTTCCTGCGGATCGCCGAGTGGTGTAGAAGTACCGTGTACATTGATATAATCAATATCGGTGATGGACATACCCGCATCGCGCAATGCATCGTGCATGACCAGTGTGGCACCCAGCCCATCGGGATGAGGCGCTGTCATATGGTAGGCATCGGCACTCATACCGCCGCCTACAATTTCACAGTAAATCTTGGCCCCTCTGGCCTTAGCATGCTCGTAATCTTCCAGAATAACACATCCGGCACCTTCTCCCAATACAAAACCGTCGCGATCCAAATCGAAGGGACGGGATGCTGTGGTGGGGTCATCGTTGCGCTCACTGAGGGCTTTCATGGCATTGAAGCCACCTACACCCGAAGCAGTGACGGCCGCTTCCGAACCACCTGCCACGATGATATTGGCCCTGCCGAGTCGTATGGCATCCATTCCAGCAATTAAAGCGTGGGTGGAAGATGCACAGGCAGAGACCGTAGCGTAATTGGGACCGCGAAATCCATAGCGTATGGAAATCATACCGGCAGCAATATCGCTGATCATCTTGGGAATGAAGAAGGGGTTGAAGCGAGGGGTTCCGTCTCCCCTTGCAAAGGAGGATACTTCCTCCTCAAAGGTCTTAAGTCCGCCAATCCCCGACGCCCATATAACGCCCACCTTATCGTGGTCGATGCTATCGGCCGAGATGCCGGAATCATTTACCCCTTCCTCCACAGCCGCAATAGCATAGTGGAGATAAGGGTCCATGCGGCGGACTTCTTTCTTCTCAATCACAGAAGCCGGGTCAAAGCCCTTCACTTCGCAGGCGAACCGGGTACGGAATTTTTCGGCATCGAAGCGGGTAATGAAATCCGCTCCGGATCGACCGGCAATTAATCCCTCCCAGTACTCCTGCACAGAGTTGCCTACAGGGGTGAGCGCACCCAAACCAGTAACTACAACTCTTTTAAATGACATAATCTGTGTAAAGAAGTTTTACTTAACGTTTTCTTCGAGATAGGTAATAGCATCGCCTACTGTGGTAATGCCTTCAGCCTGCTCGTCAGGTATGGAGATATTGAATTCTTTCTCGAATTCCATAATCAGTTCCACTGTGTCGAGTGAATCGGCACCCAGGTCGTTGGTGAAGCTCGCTTCTGGAACAACTTCACTTTCGTCAACGCCCAGTTTGTCGACGATAATCTTTCTTACTTTTTCAGCAATTTCTGACATGACTGTATAATTAGGTTTTTATGAAAGTGCAAAGATAATCGAGTGGATGGATTATTTACAAATACTTGCAGTTTGTGCGCATCAATTCCACCCAATGACCGGAGAAACTACAATGCATCGATGGCCACCCCCTGATATGCCGTTAATGCACCAAATGCCTCTTGCAGGCGCTGAGTGACGTTTTTATGGGTTTTATCTACAATATTCCGGCCGTCAACAGCTGCCACTGCCACCAATTCTCCCATGGTTCCGGTAGTAAAAACTTCATCTGCGGTATACATTTCCGTGAGGGAGATATCGCATTCATGGGCTTCTATCCCGATTGCATGGGCTAATTCGAGCACTTTTCTGCGCGTTATGCCCGGTAAACAGGCAGTAGCCCTGGGTGTTAACAGCACTCCGTTTCTGCTCATAAAAATATTGCAGGCATTGGTTTCTGCTACAAAACCCAGGTTATCGAGCATGAGGGCATCGTCTGCGCCGGCGATGTTGGCTTCTATTTTCGCCAAAATATTATTGAGCAGATTGTTGTGGTGGATTTTAGAATCCAGGTGCATGGGTGCGTTGCGACGGACCGATGCGGTAATGAGCCGTATGGCATCTGTTCCATATACAGGTGGTTTCCACTCTGCCAAAACAATGAGTGTGCAGCCTTTTTGATTGAGACGCGGATCCATGCCGCTGGTAATTTTTTCTCCGCGTGTTAATGTGAGCCTGATATGCGCATCATGTGTCATTCCATTGGCTTCGAGGGTAGCCTTAATGGCTTTGCGGATCCATGCGCGTTCCGGAATTGCTGCAAATGCCAGCGCATGGGCGGAATCTTCCAGACGCTGCAGGTGATCATCGAGGCTAAATATGCGGCCCTGGTACACCCTTAAACCTTCCCATACTGCATCTCCACCCTGCACTGCGGAATCGAATACCGACACTTTAGCTGCATCGCGGGGCCAAAGCCGATCGCCTACCCAAATCTGGATATTTTCATTAGCGGGATTGTAAGTCTGTTGCATAACAGCAGGAAAGGTAAGCAGGATGCAGGAAAATGGAGCATTAAAAACCGCTATTACTACTATGAGCCGATAGGTTGTAAGGAAAAGCGAAGTAACAGACACCTTTCAGTAGCACATACCGGGGAAGCAGTGTAACTCGATGCAAATTCCCACACGACTTTTTGCTTGCAGGTTCATTCGATTATTGCACACATTGCTATCACCCGGCAGGCTGCGGTCCATCGACGGAGATAATAACAATTGCTTGTTCGTACTTGAAACCCCGCTTCTTTACTTCTGCTATCAACCCACTTTTTCTTCGCGAAGTGCATGGTAGTAGCTCATAGCTTCTTCGGCTAAGGCCTGTAAATGCGGTGACAGTTGCACCTCCTTTTCTGCATAAGGCTCAAAGCCGGTGCTTCGGTGTACCCGCTCGTACCAGTACTTTGCCCAAACGCCGTCCTCTGCCAATGGACCCGCAGGCCAGGATAGCATAGCTTCGTCAAACGGTATTCCGCAAGCGTTGCATAAAGCCTCCAGCTGTCCGGCAGGATTCTGCAGTATAGCATCACCATCCACCACATATGCATGCGCATAGTGTTCCCTCAGGTATTGCAACAATTCCCAGCTCTGTCGTATACCAATGTCGTCGAGTACAGGTTGTTGGATCACTTTAGCATACGACATCAATACCTTCGCCGGATGGCGGATGAGCAATACGTTTTTCGCTTCCAATAAAAAATCTTTCGGCAGATGGAGGAGGTGGTGGGTCATTTGCTTGGCAAACAACACAGGCTTTTTCAGTTGCCCCTGCAATTGTTCCCGAATAACCGCAACGCCATCGCATTCCATCCCGGCGAGGATTTCTTGGAAACCGGGATGTTCTAAACCGGTCTCTTGCAAGTACCATCCATACAATGGTTCATCCAATACCTGTGTATCCTTACGCCGGGCGAAGCTGTACATCAGGGCTGTGGAGATATTTCTGGGTCCACTCCATAAATGAATGCGCGTAGTTTCAGTTGCGGACAATGCTCAGCTTTGCGAATTTCAACAATAGTTTTTTCTGCCCTGCCTTCTGGAATTGAATAGTAGCCATCTTACCATCGTTGTTGCCTTCCATGCCTACAATTTTTCCAAACCCGAATTTCTGGTGCTCTACATCCATGCCTTCCTGTAGTTCATTCGGTGCAGCAGGTGAAAATCCAGCCGACGCTTGATGGGTAAAAGCAGGTTGCGCCGGAGCAGGACGGGTAATTTTAGGCGCCTGGTAGGTGACATATTCTTCTCTGCCGGAGCGGGCCGCCTTGTTATAGCCCACCATTTCCAGCTGGTCCTGTGGCAATTCATCTATGAAACGACTGGGCTCACAATAATCGAGGCTTCCGAACTTGTACCGCGAGGCTGCATGCGTCAACGTGAGTTTCTTTTCGGCCCTGGTGATAGCGACATAAAACAACCTGCGCTCTTCCTCCAGCTCTTCTCTGGAGTTCACACTCAGGCCTGAAGGAAACAGGTTCTCTTCCAGCCCCACTATGAAAACACTTTCAAACTCCAGACCCTTGGCAGCATGCACCGTCATCAACTTCACAGTATCATCTGTACCATCCTGCTGGTCGGCATCGGTGAGCAGGGATACCTGTTGCAGATAAGCAGCCAGACTCCTGTCCGCCTCAGTAGCGTCAACAGGCACCAGCTGATTGTACTCCCCCGGGTCCACAAACTCGCGAATACTATTCAGCAACTCCTGTATGTTCTCGTACCGGCTCAACCCTTCCACACTTTGATCGTTGTACAATTCTTTTAATATACCTGTGGATTTGGCTACCTGCGCTGCCAGATCATAAGCATGCATTTTACCCAGCTGCGCCTGAAAGCTCTTGATCATGGTTACAAACTCAGTAAGGTTTTTTCGGGCAGCGGCGGGGAATGGAAACAAAGCAATATTATCGGCGATATCCCAAAGTGAACGGTCATTATCGGCGGCAAATACAATCAGCTTTTCCATGGTGGTCTTGCCTATGCCACGTGCCGGATAATTCACTACCCGCTTGAAAGCTTCCTCGTCGTTCGGATTTACTGTCAGCTTTAAATACGCCATGAGGTCTTTCACCTCCTTGCGCTGATAGAAAGAGATGCCCCCATAAATCCTGTAAGGAATATTCAGCCGGCGCAGGGCCTCTTCAAATGAACGCGATTGCGCATTGGTGCGGTACAGGATAGCGAAGCCGCTGTTGCTGATGTGATCGCGCATGCGCTGTTCAAAAATGGCATCTGCCACCAGCCGACCTTCTTCGTTGTCGCTCATGGAGCGAATCACCTTGATGCGGTCACCATCGGCATTGTCGGTCCATATTTTTTTAGCGAGCTGTTGCTTGTTGTTCGCGATGATGGTATTGGCTGCCGCTACTATGGTTTTGGTGGAGCGGTAGTTTTGCTCCAGCCGGAATGTCTGCACATCCGGGAAGTCGCGTTCATAATTCAGGATGTTGAGGATGCTGGCTCCGCGGAAGGCATATATGCTCTGCGCATCGTCGCCCACCACACAAATATTCTGGTGCACATCTGCCAGTTTTTTGACGATGGAGTACTGCAGGAAGTTGGTATCCTGGAACTCATCGATCAATACATGTTTGAAACGATGCTGGTATTTATACAGCACCTCAGGAACGCTTTCCAGCAGCTCGTGCGTTTTCAATAACAGGTCATCGAAATCCATCGCCCCGGCACGGAAACAACGCTTGGCATATTCTTTATAAATGTCAGCCACCTTGGGGCGACCATAAGCTTCGTCTTCCTGCACCAGCTCGGTCTGTAAAGGATATTCCTGGTGGTTGATGAGGTTGTTCTTCGCCAGAGAAATTCGATAGTGTACACTGCTGGCTTTGTAGGTCTTATCGTTGAGCCCCATTTCCCTGATGATGTTCTTAATCAGGTTCTTGGAATCATCGCTGTCGTAAATGGTAAAGTTGGATGTATAGCCGATTTTGGTCGCTTCCGAGCGCAACATCCGCGCAAAGACACTGTGAAAAGTACCCATCCACAGGCTGCGTGCTCCTGTTCCCTGTATGGCCTCAATCCTGTTTTTCATTTCACGCGCCGCTTTATTGGTAAATGTGAGCGCCATGATTTCAAAAGGATCCACACCCTGCGAAAGGATGTGGGCAATGCGGAAGGTCAGCACCCGCGTCTTACCGCTGCCGGGGCCGGCTATAATCATTACAGGCCCCTGAATGCTGGTGGCAGCCTTCAGTTGGGGTTCATTCAGTGCATCTAAAAACGACATGCCGTAAAAATACGGGATTGGAAAAGGAATATAGCCCATTAAAAATGCACATAGGTTCGTTAGAAAAAACGATAATATCTTAATCATTGTTAAATCTTGTACACAATGCGCTAAAACGCAGGCCATTGCCGCACATATCCTTAATTTTGAACCAAATGAAAAGATGGAATTACTGCTTACTCGTTCTGACATGTTTGCTTGTCGTGCCGGCAGCAGCTCAGAACAATGCACTTAATCTCCGCCAGTGCGTAGATATGGCCGTTGGCAATAACCTGCAAATACTGCAAGGTCAAGCGAACGTTGCTACCAACGAATTTGCAGTGCAACAAAGCCGGCTATCGTTATTCCCCAATCTCAATTTCTCGGGAAGTTATTTTTTCAGCTACGGACGGGGACTTGATTATGTAACCAACACTTTTGTCGGACAGAATTTTCAAAGTAACAATTATTCCTTATCTTCTAACCTTGGATTATACAATGGTGGTGTTAAAGCTCATTCCATTAAAAAAGCAGGGTACGATCTCGAAATGGCCAAACTCGATCAGCAGGCACTGATTGAAAATATTCAATTAAATACCATATTAGCATTCTTGCAGGTGATGTTTGCCGAAGACCAGATTAGGGTAACGGAAAACCGACTGGCTATCTCCCAGCAGCAACTCAACGATTCGGAAAAACTGGCCGCAGCAGGAAGTATTCCCGAAGGCAACCTGCTGGCGCTGGAAGCCCAACTCGCATCCGATGAACTTGAAATTGTCAATGCCCGCAACCAGGTGGCAGTAGCTTATCTGCAACTCAAAAACCTGCTGCAACTCGACCCCGCTGCTCCGCTGTCTATTAGTTATCCAGGACAGGACTTATTGCAGGAAGTACTGAACGCACGCATGCCCGAACTGAATGCAACCATCGATGCGGCTATCAGCAACTTACCGGGTATACAACGCTTCGAGTACCTTTTGAAAAGTGCGGAAAGTCAGGTGAAGATTGCAGGCGGCTATGGCTTGCCTTCTCTTACCCTGGTGGGACAACTCAATACTTCCTATTCCGATGCCGACATAGGTTTGCCGGGTTTTGAAGCACTACCTTACACCGATCAGCTGGAAAACAACCTGGGTGAAGTAGTAGGACTAACCCTAAGCATTCCCATCTTCAACAACGGACAAGTAGCTATCAACAAGCAGAACGCCAGTCTGGCTTACATGAACGCCGAGCTGGAGCAGCAGATAGCCATCAATAATTTGAAAACAACTGTAACCGATGCTTGGACAGGTTTACAGGCTGCTTCTCTGACCTATCAGGCCGCACTGCGCAACCTGGAGGCCAATCGCAATGCCTTCGACTTTGCAGAGAAACGTTTCAATGCCGGTGCCGCGAGTGCACTCGATTTTGTAACCGCGAGAAATAACCTCGCCTCTGCAGAGATTTCGCTCAACCAGGCCAAATTCGATTTTATATTCAAAAGAAAAGTGATAGACTATTATCTCGGTCAACCCATCGAGTTTTAAAAATATTTATATGAAATTAATCAAGATTTTAGGTGCCGTTGTTGTTGTTCTGATCATCGTTATGATCATTGGCCAGCAGGCAGGCTGGTTCGAATCGGGAAGCGGCATTGAAGTGAAAACCGAACAGGTGAGCAGGCGTGATATACTCGAAACGGTTACTGCCAGCGGCAAGATTTATCCCGTCAATGAAGTAAAAATCAGCGCGGAAATTTCCGGAGAGATTATCGACCTACCCATCGTGGAAGGACAAATGGTTACTGCCGGTGATTTATTGGTTCGCATCAATCCCGACCTTTTCGAAGGACAGGTAGAGCAGGCAGAAGCTGCGGTCAACAACGCGAAAGCCAATCTGGCATCTGCACGTGCCAGCGTATTGCAGTCGGAAGTATCTATGGAGAACGCCGAAATCGCCTTCGAACGCAGTAAGCAGCTATTCAGCCAGAAAGTGGTAGCGCAAGCCGACTTCGAACAGGCAGAGCTGGCTTACAAAACGGCCAAAGCACAGTTCCAGATGGCCAAGGAGAACGTTACCGCGATGGAGTTTACCGTTAAAAGTGCAGAGGCGAATTTGAAGCAAATGCGCGACAATTATAAACGCACCGCCATCTTCGCTCCTATCGGAGGAACCGTTTTTGGTCTGAGTAAGAAAAAGGGAGAGAAGGTACTGGGTACTATCCAGATGAGCGGCGACGTGCTGATGAGTATTGCCAACCTCAATGAAATGGAAGTGCAGGTAGATGTGAGTGAGAACGATGTACTCCGCATCAGCGTCGGCGACACCGCCGATGTGGAAGTGGATGCCTACCTCGACAGAAAATTCAAGGGTGTGGTTACGCAAATTGCCAACTCAGCAGGCAGTGGCGGACTCATTCAGGTCACTACCGAACAAGCTACCAATTTCAAAGTGAAGGTGCGCATACTGGAGAGCTCTTACACCGACTTATTAACTGCGGGCAACAGCAAGTATCCGTTCTATCCCGGCATGAGCGCCACTGTTGATATCCGCACGCGTACCGAAAAGAATGTACTAACGGTTCCCATTCAGGCAGTTACTACCCGCGAAGACACTTTAGCCACCGAAAACAAACTCAACATCATGGTTTGGGTAGTGCAAGACGACACCGTTGCCATCAGAGAAGTAACTACAGGGATACAGGATGACAACTATATCCAGATTACCGGTGGACTGAAAGAAGAGGACATCATTGTCAGCGGCCCGTACAATACCGTCTCCTCCATATTAGAGGAAGGCGATAAGGTAAAAAAGGAAGTCAAAAAAGACTAACGCCGCCGGCAGTAACTGCTAAGCGAACTTTAGCCATCTGCCCGCTGTTGCAGTAACATGTCTACCATGCGCTCCGTCCGATACATCGGTAAAGCCGACCAGGTCAGCTTAGGTCCCGATACTGTGCAACAGGCACTGCCTATCCGCCATTTTGAGCAATACGACCCATTTCTGTTGCTGCACCATTTCGATAAGGAAATACCTCCCGGTGGTCCTGCCCTCGACGTAGCCCCCCACCCGCATCGCGGTTTCGAACCGGTAACATTTCTGTTTGACGGTGCCATCCACCACCGCGACTCCAGGGGCAATGAAGGCTTGCTTGATGCCGGAGATGTGCAATGGATGACAGCAGGCCGCGGCATTGTACACAGTGAAGCAGCACAGAAACAATGGATAGAAAACGGCGGACGCATGCAGCTGATTCAACTGTGGGTGAACCTTCCTGCCAAAGACAAAATGGTCCAACCGCGGTACCAGGACATCAAAGCCGCTCAGATACCGGTGTATGAAAAAGAAGCAGGCTGGTCAGCGCGTGTCATTGCCGGCAGCTGGTTGGATTTGCAGGGACCCGCAGCTACCCACACTCAACTCATAGTACTGCATGGCAAGCTGGGAAAAGGTGTAAGCACCGATATCCCGTTACCGGAATCACATAATGTTTTATTGTATATTATGGAAGGTATGCTCGAGTTCAATGGCAAACACCAGGCAGCCGGAGGTTTTGTAGCACTGATGGAACAGGATGGTGCAACCGTGCAGCTAAAGGCCCTCCAGCCTTCCTCCTTCCTCGTACTTTCGGGTGAACCCATTAACGAACCCCTTGCCACTTATGGTCCATTTGTAATGAACAGTCAAACCGAAATTATGGAAGCCATCCGCGACTACCAGCAAGGCAAGATGGGGATGCTTACCTATTAATTGGAATTGGTAAAAATCAGGAGCAAGTCACGGGGTGCCGGCCATACACATGGGTCGGGCTGTTGGCTGTAGCCCTCACCCTAAAAAGAGAAAATCATAAATGGCGGTATGGGCTGCTATCGGGTTCGGGGCTGCCGCCGCCATCCCGGCTATACATTTCCGGCAATAGCTTCGTTGTCGCATGTGGAAACAGGGTGATTTTGTGATGATAGGAGATTGGGGTGAACGGTTAAGAGTACGTTGTTAAATAGACCGAGTATTCCGTTGATACAAACTTTTTTTACTCAAGTAAAGTCCCGTTATTCAATGCAATCCAAATATTGAAATATGCCGGTTAGTTGGCTAATCGTTTGTCTGCGGTTGAAGGGATGACTGAACTATCTCACAAAACCTCTACCACTCCCTGCCACATACCTGCTGCCGTTTTCAGTGTTACAACAGCAA
>ERZ888423.796-NODE-796-length-31288-cov-37.883905_pt1 | contig 31288 bp, 28 predicted proteins | sample MGYA00520523_ERZ888423 | MGnify/ENA primary metagenome ERZ888423 (study PRJEB32303, sample SAMEA104408611) | aquatic metagenome | biome: Brackish water; feature: Pelagic; material: water | place: Baltic Sea | collected 2014-06-08T10:24:00 | depth 30,27 m ...
GGGGTAATAGGCGCTGCGGAAATAGGCGCCGGGGTCGTAGGCGCCGGAATGGCGGCGGGTTCCGCCACGGCGGGCTGCAACTCCGGCGGCACCTCGGTCGGGGCGCCATCGTTCTCGATGCGCGCGACCTTATCGCCCTCGAAGAACACGGTCAGCCGTTGGCGCTGCGGCTCCTTCAGGGCGCGTACCTGCAGCGTGTAGAGGTAGTCCCAGCGCGCGTTGTCGAAGGCATCGGGCAGCATCGGTGTGCCGAGCAGGAAGCGGACCTGGGCGCGGGTCATGCCGACCTGCACCTGCGTCACTTGCCGCGCGTCGAGGAAATTGCCCTGCTGGACGGCCATGCGGTAGACGCAACCGCCGGTCGGCAGCAAGAGGATCAACAACGTGGACAGCCAAAGCGCCCGGCCCGGCAGGGACGAGCGGATGGTCGAGGATTCTGGAGCGGCGAGGGGGGCGTGGCTCATAATGACCATTCTACTCCAAACCCTGACCTCCGAACCCTAAAGGGACACCCCGCTCGTGGAAAGCAAGGATCTGCGCAAGGCTGGATTGAAGGTCACGCTGCCGCGCGTGAAGATCCTCGACATCCTCGAGAGCAGTGGCACCCGTCACCTCTCGGCCGAGGACATCTACCGTCGGCTTGCCGAGCTGCGCGAGGACATCGGTCTCGCCACCGTGTATCGAGTGCTCACCCAGTTCGAGGCGGCAGGTCTCGTCACGCGGCATCACTTCGCGGACGGCATGGCGGTCTTCGAGTTGAACGAGGGGGCGCACCACGACCACATCCTCTGCCTCGACTGCGGGCATGTGGAGGAATTCATGGACGCGGGCATCGAGGAGCGACAGACGGCGGTCGCGGGTCGGCTCGGCTTCGAGATCAGCGAGCACGCCCTCGTGATCTACGGGCACTGCCGCCGGCAGGAGTGTCCGCACCGAGCAGCGCCGAAGGGCTGAGTCGCGAGCCGGCCTCGAGCATCTCTGCGGCGTGCTCGCGCGCCGTGGCGGTGATGTCGATGCCACCGAGCATCCTCGCGACCTCTTCGATGCGGGTCGCGCCTGCCAGCGGCGTGACCTGGGTCCGGGTGGTGCGGCCGTCGGTGAGCTTGGAGATGCGCAGGTGCCGGTCGGCGAGGGCGGCGACCTGAGGCAGGTGGGTCACGCAAAGCACTTGGGTGCCGCGGCCGAGCGCGGCGAGTTCCCGGCCGACGATCTCGGCGACGGCGCCACCGACACCGGAATCGACTTCATCGAACACCATGCAGGTCCGCAGCCGGGCGGGTTCCGCCGCGTTGCTGCGGGTCGCGCGGCCTGCGAGCGTGACCTGCACGGCGAGCGACAGGCGCGAGAGTTCGCCGCCTGAGGCGATGCGCGCCAACGGCCGCGGCGGCTGGCCGGCGTTGGCCGACACCAGGAACTCGACCTCCTCGAGGCCGGCAGGCGTGGTGAGGGCTGCCTCCGCCGCGATCGGCTGCAGGGCGACCTCGAACCGGCCGCCCGCCATGCCGAGCGTCTGCATGCGCGCGCTGATGGCGGTGCCGAGTTCCTGCGCGGCGCGCTGGCGCGCTGCGGAGAGCTGCGCTGCACATCGCTGCCAAGCCTGTACGGCCGCGCTGACGCCGGCACGCAGGCTCTCCAAGCCTTGACTGACCCCATCGAGCCGCGCGAGCTCGGCGTGCAGCTCCGTCGCCTTGGTCGGCAACTCGCTGGGCGCCACGCGGTGTTTGCGGGCCAGTGATTCGATCGCCGCAAGGCGTTGCTCGATCTGTTCCTGCCGGGTGGGGTCTGCTTCGAGGCCATCGAGATAGCGCGTCAGGCTGCGTCCCGCCTCGGTCAACCCAGCGACGGCCTCGTCGAGGCCGTGCAGCAGATCACCGAGCCGTGCATCGAGCGTCGCGCCTTGGCGTAGCAGCCCGAGCGCGCGGGCGGCTTGGGACTGTGCGCTGCCGTTCTCGGCTTCGTAGAGCAGTTCGAGGGCTGCGCGGGCGGTCTCTGCGAGCCGTCCGGTGTTGGCGAGACGGGTCCGCTCGGCGGCGAGCGCGGGCAGTTCGTCGGCCTGCAGGCTGAGCGCGTCGAGTTCGCCGACCATGTGACGCAGCAGGTCGAGGCGATCGTGGCGATCGCGCGCGTCGTCTTCAAGTTGGGTGAGCGCCGAGGAGCGATCGAGCCGCTCGCGATGCAGGCTTGCGAGCGCGGTCGCGAGCGACTCGCTGCCCGCATAGGCGTCGAGCAGGCGCCGCTGGGCCGCAGGCTTGAGCAGCGACTGGAACTCATGCTGACCGTGGATCTCGGCGAGCAGGGCGCCGACCTCGCGCAAGCCTTGTATGGGGACTTGCTGGCCATTGAGGTAGGCGCGCGACTTGCCTTCACGGGTGATCACGCGACGCACGACGAGCTCGTCGTCGGCCTCGATGCTCTGCTCGGTGAGCCAACCGCGCACCGCCGGATCGGCGGCGCGCAGGTCGAAGGTCGCGGCGATCTCTGCCCGGGCCGCGTCGTGGCGGATGGCCTCGGTACCGGCTCGAGCGCCCACCGCGAGCTGCAGCGCATCAACAAGGATGCTCTTGCCGGCGCCGGTCTCGCCGGTGAGCACGGTCAGACCGTCGTGCAGTTCGACCTCGACGGCATCGATGATCGCGAAATCCCGGATCTGCAGGTGGGTGAGCATGGTGGCGGTCGGACAGCTTGGGTCAGGCCGGGGGGTCGAAGGCGCGACGCCCCCAGTTGAGCTTGCTGCGCAGCAAGCGGTAGTAGTCGTAGCCCGGGGGGTGCAGCAGGGTCAGGCGCGAGGCGGCGGGTCGGATGATCAGCCGGTCACCGAGTTCGAGTGCGCCGAGTGCGCGGCCGTCGCAGGTGACCGAAGCGGCCGAATCGGGGCGGTCGACGAGGCGGACCTCGATGCTCGCGCGACCGGAGACGACGATGGGGCGGTCGGAGAGGGTGTGCGGACAGATGGGGGTGACCACGACCACATCGAGCGAGGGCTCGATGATGGGTCCGCCGCAGGAGAGCGCGTAGGCCGTGGAGCCCGTGGCGGTGGCGACCACCAGGCCGTCGCCGCCGTGGGTGTTGACGAAGCGCCCGTCGATCCAGGTCTCGAAGTCGATGAGGTGGCCGCTCTGGCTTTTCTGCAGCACGATGTCATTGAGCGCGAGGCCGGTGAGGGTGCCACCCGAGGCGGAGTGGATCTCGGCGGTGAGCAGCGGTCGTTGATCCTCTGCGCAGCGACCCTCGAGCGCGGCATCGACGCTTGCGAGCATGTCCTCGGGCATCACATCGGTGAGGAAACCGAGACGACCGCGGTTGACGCCGAGCAAAGGGGTGCCGCGCTGGGCGACGAGACCCGCGGCGTAGAGCAGCGTGCCATCGCCGCCGATCGCCACCACCAACCCGGCTTGTGCGACCAGCGAGGACTCCGGCAGGAACTCGGCCGCTACGCCCGCCAGGCGCTCGGCTTCCTCGGCAGGCGCCAGGACGACCACGCCGCGCGCGGCGAGGTGGCGCGCCAACACCGCCGCGCTTTCGGCGGCGCGGACATCGGCGAAACGGGTGACGAGGGCGCAGCAGCGGATGGGGGGCATGGGACACCGTGGAGGAGGGCGTATTTCTATCATGCCGCGCAGTCCGCGACCAATCTGCATTACAGGCGTCTTGACGCAATTCCACAGGGCTCTGTAGCGTGACGGGCATGGCCCACGACGATGAACGCCTCAACGAACGCGCCCGACAACTGCTGCGGGTGCTGGTGGAGAGCTATATCCGCGACGGCCAGCCGGTCGGGTCGCGGGCGTTGTCGCGCGATTCGGGCCTGAGCCTCTCCTCGGCGACCATCCGCAATGTCATGGCGGACCTCGAGTCGCTCGGGTTCGTCGCCTCGCCGCACACCTCAGCCGGGCGGATCCCGACCGATCGCGGCTACCGGTTTTTCGTCGACACGCTGCTGCGCTCACGACCGGTCGAGGCGGCGTCCCTCGATGAGTTGCGCCGCCACCTCGATGTGGCGCCAGGCGGTGATCCGAAAGCCCTGTTCGCCAATGCCTCGCAACTGCTCTCCAACCTGACACGGCTCGCGGGCGTGGTCACCGTGCCGCGTCCGCAGTTGGCGCGGCTCACCCATCTCGAGTTCGTCGGGCTCTCCGACAACCGCGTGCTCGTCGTGCTCGTGTTCGACGATCGCGAGGTGCAGAACCGGATCATCCAGCTGCCCCGCGCGCACACCCCCGAGGAGTTGCGTCGCGCCGCCCAGTTCCTCACCGAGCAGATGATCGGCCGCACACCGGCCGAGGCCCGCGAGGAGATCCTGCGGCAGCTGCAGGAGGCGCAGCAGCAGATGAACACGCTGATGGTCGAGGCCATCTCGCTCGCCCAGCAGGTGCTCACGCCGGAGCCGGCGCGTCCCGACCTCGAGTACATCGTCGCGGGCGAGACCAACCTGATGGGGGCGGCGCAGCTCACCAGCGTCGAGAAGCTCAAGCGCCTCTTCGAGGCCTTCAACGAGAAGCGCGACTTCCTGCACCTGCTCGATCAGAGCCTGCATGCGGACGGGGTGCAGATCTTCATCGGCCAGGAATCGGGCTACCAAGTCCTCGATGATTGCAGCATCGTCACAGCGCCCTACAGCGACACCGACGGCGTGCTCGGGGTGATCGGGGTCATCGGCCCGACCCGCATGGCCTACGAGCGCGTGATCCCGATCGTCGACATGACGGCCCGGTTGCTCGGCTCGGCCTTGAATTCCCGCCGCTGACCCCCAATTCTTGAAAATAGCGTTCGACGCGCCCGTTGCGGTCAGCCGGCTATTCGCTCGGCAGACACCTCCTAAAACCATGATCCACAAGGCTTTATGATGTCCGACACCCCCGCATCTCACACCCCGGATCCCGCGTCACCTGGCACCGCCCCCATAGGCACTGCCCCCATAGGCGAGGGGTTGACGCTGGATGACCTCAAGGCCCTGCTCGCCGATGCCGAGGCCCGTTGCCAGCAGCAGCGCGATCAACATCTGCGTGCGGTCGCTGAACTCGACAACGTCCGTAAGCGCGCCCAGCGCGATGTCGAACAGGCCCACCGTTTCGGCATCGAGCGGCTCGCACAAGAATTGCTGCCGGTGAAGGACAGCCTCGACCTCGCGGTCGCGAACGCAGGTCGGGCGGATGCGGCGGCGCTCGTCGAGGGGCAGGCCGCCACGCTGCGCCTCCTGCAGAAGGCGCTCGAGCGCATCGGCATCACCGAACTCGACCCGACCGGGCAGCCCTTCGATGCCCATCAGCACGAGGCGGTGGCCGCCCAGCCCTCGGCCACGGCCGAGCCGGGGTCTGTGCTGCTCGCGGTGCAGCGCGGCTACAGCCTCAATGGTCGTCTGCTGCGTGCCGCCCGGGTGGTCGTCGCCCGAGCCCCGGACTGATGGGCCCATCGCGCCCGCCCCTTGAATCATCCACAGGCGACCCCACTTAACATCGTCATAGGCGCCCCATCGGGGCCATAACGAACGCAGCGGAGCAGACCACCATGGGCAAAGTCATCGGCATCGATCTTGGGACCACGAACTCTTGCGTCGCGGTCATGGACGGCGGCAAGCCGCGCGTGCTCGAGAACAGCGAGGGGGATCGCACCACGCCCTCCATCGTCGCCTTCACCAAGGACGACGAAGTGGTGGTCGGCCAGTCGGCCAAGCGCCAGGCGGTCACCAATCCGGCCAACACGCTCTACGCCGTGAAGCGGCTCATCGGTCGGCGTTTCGACGAGAAGATCGTCCAGAAGGACATCGGCATGGTGCCTTACCGCATCGTCAAGGCCGAGAACGGCGACGCCTGGGTCGAGGCACAGGGACGGAAGATGGCACCGCCCGAGATCTCGGCACGCGTGCTCATGAAGATGAAGAAGACCGCGGAGGATTTCCTCGGCGAAGAGGTCACCGATGCCGTGGTCACGGTCCCGGCGTACTTCAATGATTCACAGCGCCAGGCGACCAAGGACGCCGGTCGCATCGCCGGACTCAACGTCAAGCGCATCATCAACGAGCCGACCGCGGCCGCGCTGGCCTATGGCCTCGACAAGGCGGGCGGCGACCGCAAGATCGCGGTCTACGACCTCGGCGGCGGCACCTTCGACGTCTCGATCATCGAGATCGCCGAGGTCGACGGCGAGCGCCAGTTCGAGGTGCTCTCGACCAACGGCGACACCTTCCTCGGCGGCGAGGACTTCGACCTGCGGGTGATCAACTTCCTCGCCGAGGAGTTCATCAAAGAATCCGGTGTCGATGTCCGCAAGGACCCCCTCGCGATGCAGCGCCTCAAGGAGGCCGCCGAGAAGGCCAAGGTCGAGCTGTCCTCCAGCCAGCAGACCGACATCAATCTGCCCTACATCACCATGGACGCCTCGGGGCCGAAGCACTTGGCGGTCAAGCTCACCCGCGCCAAGCTCGAGTCGCTGGTCGAGGACCTCGTCAAGCGCACCATCGACCCCTGCCGGATCGCCGTGCAGGACGCCAACATCTCCGTCGGTGACATCTCCGAGGTGATCCTCGTCGGTGGCCAGACGCGCATGCCGCTCGTCCAGAAGCAGGTCAAAGATTTCTTCGGCCAGGAGCCGCGCAAGGACGTCAACCCCGATGAGGCGGTGGCGGTCGGTGCCGCGATCCAGGGCGGCGTGCTCGCCGGCGAAGTGAAGGATGTGCTGCTGCTCGATGTCTCGCCGCTGTCGCTCGGCCTCGAGACGCTGGGCGGCGTGATGACCAAGCTCATCGAGAAGAACACCACGATCCCGACCAAGCATTCGCAGGTGTTCTCCACCGCCGAGGACAACCAGACCGCCGTCACCATCCATGTGCTGCAGGGCGAGCGTGATCGTGCGCTCGACAACAAGTCGCTCGGCAAGTTCGACCTCACGGACATCCCCTCGGCGCGTCGCGGCGCGCCGCAGGTCGAGGTCACCTTCGACATCGACGCCAACGGCATCCTCAATGTCTCGGCGAAGGACAAGGCGACCGGTAAGGAGCAGCGCATCGTCATCAAGGCGTCCTCGGGCATCACCGAGGACGAGATCAAGCGCATGGTCCGAGACGCCGAGGCGCACGCCGAGGAGGACAAGAAGTTCCGCGAGCTCGTCGAGACGCGCAACAAAGCCGACGGCATGGTGCACAACCTCGAGCAGACGCTGCAGGAGCTCGGCGACAAGGTGCCGGGCGAGGAGCGGGCCAAGGTCGAATCGGCGCTGTCGGATCTCAAGGCCGTCATCAAGGGTGATGACAAGGACAAGATCGAGAAGAAGCTCGAAGCGGTCATGCAGGCTTCGCAGTCGCTCGCGCAGATGGCCTATGCCGCGCAGGCAGGCGGCGGCGCTGAGCCCGCGCCGTCCGGCAACCGGGGCGACAGCGATGTGCTCGATGCCGAGTTCGAGGAGGTCAAGAGCGACGACAAGGACCGCAAGGCCTCGTAAGGCCACGCGCGACCGCTAGCCGCCCATGGCCAAGTCCGACTACTACACGGTCCTCGGTGTGCCGAAGACCGCCGATGAGGCCGAGATCAAGAAGGCCTATCGGCGGCTCGCCATGAAGTTCCATCCGGACCGCAATCCGGACGACAAGGACGCCGAAGAGCGCTTCAAACAGGCCAAAGAAGCCTATGAAGTGCTCACCGATGCGCAGAAGCGCGCGGTCTACGACCAGCACGGGCACGACGGCCTCGATGCGACGCGTCAAGGTGGCGCGGGCGCTGCAGGTGGTGCGGACTTCGGCGATATCTTCGGCGATGTCTTCGGCGATATCTTCGGCGGCGGCCGTCGTGGGGGGCGTTCGCAGGTCTTCCGCGGTGCCGATCTGCGCTACGAACTCGAGCTCGAGCTGCCGGAGGCGGTGTTCGGGCATACCTGCGAGATCAGCCTGCCACGGCTCATGGAGTGTGAGACCTGTACGGGCAGCGGTGCGGCCAAGGGTTCCACGCCCGTCAACTGCGACACCTGCAACGGCAGTGGCTCGGTGCGTGTCTCCCAGGGTTTCTTCCAGATGCAGCAACCGTGTTCGCGCTGTCGCGGCACCGGTCGCATCGTCAAGAACCCCTGCGATACCTGTCTCGGCCAGGGTCGTGTGCGCCGCACGCGCACGCTGTCGGTCAAGGTACCCGCCGGCGTCTCCACCGGCGATCGCATCCGGCTCTCGGGCGAGGGCGAGGCAGGCCGTAACGGCGGGCCTGCGGGCGATCTTTATGTCGAGATCGCGGTGCGTGCGCATCCGATCTTCGAACGCGAGGGCGACGATCTCACCTGCGAAGTGCCGGTGAGTTTCGCCACGGCCACGCTCGGCGGCTCGGTCAAGGTACCGACGCTGCAGGGCGAGGTGTCCATCAAGGTGCCGGGCGGCACGCAGTCGGGGCGGGTGTTCCGCTTGCGCGACCAAGGCGTGAAGCCGGTGCGCGGCGGTGCGCGGGGCGATCTCTATTGCCGCGTTGTGGTAGAAACGCCCGTGGACCTGTCGGCGGAGCAGCGCGAGCTGCTGAGCAAGTTCGACCAGTCGCTGCGGGGTGACGGTCGGGCGCATACGCCGCGCGAGGAAGGGTTCTTCGAGGGTGTCAGGCGCTTTTTCGCAGGACGGTGACATGCGTTTGGTGATCGTGGGAGCGGCGGGCCGCATGGGTCTCGCCATCGCGCGCGGATGCGCGGTGGATCCGGGGGTGCGCGTCGTCGGCGCGGTCGACCATGCGGGCAGCGCTGCGATCGGCCAGGATCTCGGTGCGCTCGCCGGCATCGGATCGCTCGGCGTACCGGTGCTCGATGATCTCGAGGCGGCGTTGTCGGCAGCGCCCGAGCCGGCGGATGTCGTGATCGATTTCTCCAACCCCTCGGCCACCGCTTCGCATCTCGCCACCTGCGCCGCAAGAGGGGTCGCGGTGTTGGTCGGTACCACCGGTCTCGATGCTGGGGTCGACCCGGCCGCCGCCGCTGCCGCGCAGCGCGTGCCGGTGCTCATCGCGCCCAACACCAGCATCGGCGTGACGCTCCTCATCGAATTGGTGCGCGCCGCAGCGCGCGCGCTGCCCGCCGCCTACGACATCGAGATCGTCGAATCCCATCACCGCGCCAAGCGCGACGCGCCCTCCGGGACCGCGCTTGCGCTCGGTCGCGCAGCGGCGGAGGGTCGAGGCGCGTCCCTCGAAGCGCTGCGGCTGCCGGATGTGCGCGATGGGCTGCGGGTCGAGGGGGGGATCGGCTTTGCGGTGTTGCGGGGCGGCGATATCGTCGGCGAGCATGAACTGCGGTTCGTCGGGACGGGCGAAGCGATCACCCTGGGACACCGCGCCACCGACCGGGCGATCTTCGCCCGCGGTGCCCTGCAGGCCGCCCGTTGGCTGGTCGGTCGGCCGGCGGGACGGTATGAAATGCTCGATGTAATCGGTTTAAAAACAATCTGTTAGAGCGTTTTCCGCAGTTTTTTCGATGTTTTAGTTAGGGCCTTTTTTCGTGCGTTTAACCCCTTTTGAGCATGGACAAAAGGGGGGTGAAAACGTAGACTTTCCTTCTAATCCGATAGCCGGGTTAGTCCCAGCAAGGCGGGGGGCATTCGAGAGGATGCCTCCCGCTTTGCACATCCGACACCCGCTTCTGCGTCGGGGATTTTTTGGTCGGAGCCGCCATCGTCGCGGCCGGGGAGTGGACGCTTGATCGAAGCAGTGCTTGCGCTCGCGGATGGTTCGACCTTCCAGGGCACCTCCATCGGCGCGCAAGGCAGCACCGCAGGGGAAGTCGTCTTCAATACCGCCCTGACGGGCTACCAAGAGATCCTCACCGATCCGTCCTATCTGAGACAGATCGTCACGCTCACCTATCCGCATATCGGCAATGTCGGCATCAACGCGCTCGACATGGAATCGCTCCGTGCGCAGGCCGCAGGCTTGGTGGTGCGCGACCTGCCGCCGCGCGCCAGCAACTGGCGCATGCAAGAGACGCTGCCTGCGTTCCTCGCCAGAGAGGGCGTGATCGCCATCGCGGGCATCGACACGCGCCGCCTGACGCGGATCCTGCGCGAGAAGGGTGCGCAGGCAGGCTGCATCATCGCCGGGCCGAAGGTGGACCCTGCCGCGGCGATCGATGGCGCGCGTGCCTTCCCGGGCCTGAAGGGGATGGACCTCGCCAAGGTCGCGACCACCCCCGCGCGCTACGAATGGACCCAAGGGTCCGAGTTCGATCCGCCGCCCCCTGCGGCCGGGCAGAAGCCGTTCCATGTGGTCGCCTTCGACTACGGCATCAAGCACAACATCCTGCGGCTGCTGGTCGATGCCGGCTGTCGCGTCACCGTGCTGCCCGCCGAGACCTCGGCCGAGGACGCGCTCGCGCTCGCGCCCGAGGGCGTGTTCCTCTCGAACGGTCCGGGTGATCCGCAGCCCTGCGACTACGCCATCCGCGCCATCCGCCGCGTCATCGAGGCCGGTGTGCCGGTGTTCGGCATCTGCCTCGGCCATCAACTGCTCGGTCTCGCGAGCGGTGCGGCCACCGTCAAGATGAAGTTCGGGCACCACGGCGCGAACCACCCCGTGCAGGACCTGCAGACGGGCAGGGTGCTCATCACCTCCCAGAACCACGGCTTCGCCATCGACGAGGCGACGCTGCCTGCGAACCTCCGCGCCACGCACCGCTCGCTGTTCGACGGCACGCTGCAGGGCGTCGCACGCACCGACTGCGACGCATTCAGTTTCCAGGGCCACCCCGAGGCGAGCCCCGGACCGCACGATGTGCAATACCTGTTCGGCCGCTTCACCGCCGCGATGCAGCGGCGCCGGGCCCGCTGAGACGCCGCCATGCCAAAAAGAACCGACCTCCACAGCATCCTGATCATCGGCGCGGGTCCGATCGTCATCGGTCAGGCCTGCGAGTTCGACTACTCCGGCGCGCAAGCCTGCAAGGCGCTGCGCGAGGAGGGCTACCGCGTCATCCTCGTCAACTCCAACCCCGCCACCATCATGACGGACCCGGGGATGGCGGACGCCACCTACATCGAGCCGATCAATTGGCGGACCGTGGCGCGCATCATCGAAAAAGAGCGGCCCGATGCGCTGTTGCCGACGATGGGCGGGCAGACGGCGCTCAACACCGCGCTCGATCTCGTCCGTGAGGGCGTGCTCGAGCGGTTCCGTGTCGAGATGATCGGCGCCTCGCGCGAGGCCATCGACATGGCCGAGGACCGCGAACTCTTCCGCAATGCGATGCGCGAGATCGGTCTCGAGTCGGCGCGCGCTGCGGTGGCGCGCAGCCTCGAGGACGCGTTCTCGATCCAGGTGCCGCTCGGTTTCCCCTGCGTCATCCGCCCGTCCTTCACGCTCGGCGGCTCGGGCGGCGGCATCGCCTACAACCGCGAGGAGTTCGAGACCATCGTCGCACGCGGCCTCGATGCCTCGCCGACGCACGAGGTCCTCATCGAGGAGTCCGTGCTCGGTTGGAAGGAGTTCGAGATGGAGGTCGTGCGCGACCGGGCGGACAACTGCATCATCGTCTGCTCCATCGAGAACCTCGATCCGATGGGCGTGCACACCGGCGACTCCATCACCGTCGCGCCGGCGCAGACGCTCACCGACCGCGAGTACCAGCGGATGCGCAACGCATCGATCGCGGTGCTGCGCAAGATCGGCGTCGACACCGGCGGCTCCAATGTACAGTTCGCCATCAATCCGGAAGACGGCCGGCTGATCGTCATCGAGATGAACCCGCGCGTGTCGCGTTCCTCGGCGCTCGCCTCGAAGGCGACCGGGTTCCCGATCGCCAAGATCGCGGCCAAGCTCGCGATCGGCTATACGCTCGATGAACTGCGCAACGACATCACCGGCGGCGCGACCCCGGCCTCTTTCGAGCCGACCATCGACTATGTGGTCACCAAGATCCCCCGCTTCACCTTCGAGAAGTTCAAGGGCGCGAACGACCGTCTGACCACGCAGATGAAATCGGTGGGCGAGGTGATGGCCATCGGCCGCACCTTCCAGGAGTCGCTGCAGAAGGCGTTGCGCGGCCTCGAGACCGGGCTCGACGGACTTTCGCCCGTGACCCCGCTGCCGCTCGGCGAAGACAGCGGTGCGCGTCTCGCACAGGATCTACGGATGCCGGGCCCGGATCGCCTGCTGCAGGTGGCCGATGCGCTGCGCGCCGGCTGGACCTTCGATCGGGTGCATGAACTCTCCCGTATCGACCCTTGGTTCCTGGCGCAGATCGCCGAACTCATCGACGAGGAGACCCGTACCGCAGCCGAGGGCGTCGCAGCCCTCGATCTTGCGCGGTTGCGGACGCTCAAGCGCCGTGGGTTCTCCGATTCGCGCCTCGCGCGGCTCGTCGGTGTGACCGAGGACGAACTGCGCGCCCGGCGTCATGCGCTCGGGCTGCGCCCGGTCTTCAAGCGCGTCGACACCTGTGCGGCCGAGTTCGCCACCTCCACCGCCTACCTCTACTCGACCTACGAAGAGGAGTGCGAGGCGGCGCCCACGACGCGCCGCAAGATCGCGATCTTGGGTGGCGGCCCGAACCGCATCGGTCAGGGTATCGAGTTCGACTACTGCTGCGTGCATGCCGCGATGGCGCTGCGCGAGGATGGTTTCGAGACCATCATGATCAACTGCAACCCGGAGACCGTGTCGACCGATTACGACACCTCCGATCGCCTGTACTTCGAGCCGCTCACCCTCGAGGATGTGCTCGAAGTGCTGCACCGCGAGCAGCCCGAGGGCGTCATCGTGCAGTACGGCGGCCAGACGCCGCTCAAGCTCTGCCGCGCGCTCGAGCGTGCGGGGGTGCCCATCATCGGCACTTCGCCGGAGTCCATCGACATCGCCGAAGACCGCGAGCGCTTCCAGAAACTCGTGCAGCAGCTCGGACTGCGACAGCCCGCCAACGCCACCGCCCGCACCGAGGCGCAGGCGCTCGAGCTCGCCCGCGCGGTGGGTTTCCCGCTGGTGGTGAGGCCGTCCTATGTGCTCGGCGGCCGGGCCATGGAGATCGTCTTCAACGAGGACGACCTGCGCGCCTACATGACCGATGCGGTGAAGGTCTCGAACGACAGCCCGGTGTTGCTCGATCGGTTCCTCGACGATGCGATCGAGGTCGATGTCGATGCGGTCTGCGACGGCCGCGAGGTGCTGATCGGCGGCATCATGGAGCACGTCGAGCAGGCGGGGGTCCATTCGGGCGATTCCGGTTGCTCGCTGCCGCCCAACAGCCTCTCCGCCGAGTTGCAGGACGAGATCCGCGTCCAGACCCGACAGCTCGCGCTCGCGCTCGGGGTCAACGGCTTGCTCAACATCCAGTTCGCGATCCAGGGCGGCACGGTGTTCGTGCTCGAGGTCAATCCGCGCGCCTCGCGCACCGCGCCCTTCGTCTCCAAGGCCACGGGCTTGGCGCTCGCCAAGGTCGGCGCCCGGGTCATGACCGGCCGCAGCCTCGAGGCGCTCGGCCTGCGCCACGAACGCATCCCGCGCTTCTTCTCGGTGAAAGAGGCGGTGTTCCCGTTCGTGAAGTTCCCCGAAGCCGACCCCATGCTCGGCCCGGAGATGAAATCCACCGGTGAGGTCATGGGTACCGGTCGCAGCTTCGGCGAGGCCTACGCCAAGGCCCAAGCGGCTTCCGGCGTGACGCTGCCGCGTACCGGGACCTGTTTCATCAGCGTGCGCGAGCGCGACAAGCCCGGCGCCGTGGATCTCGCCCGCCGTTTGTCCGAGCGTGGCTTCGATCTGGTGGCGACCGAGGGCACGGCGCTGGCCATCCAGGCCGCCGGTATCGCTTGCCGATCGGTCAACAAAGTCCGCGAGGGCCGCCCGCACTGCGTCGACATGATCAAAAACGGCGAGATCGTGCTGATCGTCAACACCACCGAGGGCAAGCAGGCGGTGCGTGAATCGCACTCGATCCGGCGCGAAGCCGTGCAGCGCCGTGTCACCTACTACACGACCCTTGCGGCGGCGCTCGCCACCTGCGAGGCTCTGGACTCGGTCGATGAGGTCGAGGTCAACCGCCTGCAGGACCTGCACCAGGAGGTGTCGGGATGAAGCGTAATCCGATGACGCTGCGCGGCGCAGAGCTGCTGCGCGCGGAACTCAAGAAGCTCAGATCCGAGGAACGGCCGGCCGTCATCAAGGCGATCGCCGAAGCCCGCAGCCATGGCGATCTTTCCGAGAACGCCGAGTACCACGCCGCGCGGGAGCAACAGGGCTTCATCGAGGGGCGCATCGCCGACATCGAGTCCAAGCTCTCCACCGCCGACATCATCGATGTGTCGGCGTTGTCACCCGCGGGTCGGGTCGTGTTCGGGGCCACCGTGGAACTCGCTGACGAGGACGACGGCAAGCGCGCCACCTACACCATCGTCGGTGAGGACGAGGCGGACATCCGCGCCGGCCGGATCGCCTACAACTCGCCGATCGCACGCGCCCTCATCGCCAAGTCTGCAGGCGATGTGGTCGATGTCGTCACCCCGGGCGGCACCCGTAGCTACGAGATCGTCACGATCCGCTACTGACGCCCCGACCGAGGGGGGCAGCCCGAGGGCGTCAGCCCGGGGCGGGCAACACGATGCGCGGCATGTCGGCTCGCGGCCGATAGAGCACCGCCACATGCCCGATCCGGGTCACGAGGACGCTGTCCGTGCGCGCAGCGAGCGATTCGAGGCCGGCTTCTCGGGCCGCGCGATCCGCCCCGGAAAACCGCACCTTGATCAACTCGTGATCATGCAGCGCGCGCACGGTCTCGGCGGTGACGCCGTCGGTGAGGCCGGCATTGCCGATCTGGATCACGGGCTTCAGCCCGTGGGCGAGGCCGCGCAGGTGGCGGCGCTGTCGTTCGGTGAGTTTCACCCTCGTATTGTACCCGCGGCTCGGGCTTCCGAACTTTCCGCTCGGGGCAGGGTCGAATTTTGTGACGGCGTACCCCCCGGTTCGGCTGTTCGGAACGGGGTAGATGGTGTAATTTTAATCCCTTGCGACGGTGTGGTTGCGGGGTGATACCGTCGGCGTCAAGGAAGGCGTCGGCCGAGGGCGGAAAATGAACGACTTGATGAAGAATTTCGTGGTGTGGGCCTTGATCGCGGTGGCAGTGCTGGTGCTCTTCAGCCAATTCGTGCCGCGCGCTGTTCCGGTGGCGGAGGTCAGCTACTCGACCTTCCTCAACGAGGTCCGCAGCGGCCGCATCGAGGCCGTCGTGCTCCAAGGCGACACCATCGCCGGCACCCGCAAAGACTCCTCCAAATTCGAGCTCTACAACCCCGAGACCGACAACACCGCGCTGATCGGCGCACTCGAGAAGTCGAACGTCACCGTCATCGGGCGCGCGCCCAAGCAACCGAACTTCCTCGCCCAATTGGTGCTGCAACTCGCGCCGGCGTTGCTCCTCATCCTCGTCTTCGCGTGGATGCTGCGGCAGATGCAGGGCGGCGGCGCCGGTGGGCGCGGTGCGATGTCCTTCGGCAAGAGCCGGGCGCGTCTGCTGAGCGAAGACCAGGTGAATGTCACCTTCGCCGATGTCGCGGGCGTCGACGAAGCGAAGACCGAGGTCAGCGAGATCGTCGACTTCCTCAAGGACCCCTCCAAGTTCCAGAAGTTGGGCGGCAAGATCCCGCGCGGCGTGCTGATGGTCGGCAGCCCGGGCACCGGCAAGACCCTGCTCGCGCGCGCCATCGCCGGCGAGGCCAAGGTGCCGTTCTTCACCATCTCCGGCTCCGACTTCGTCGAGATGTTCGTCGGCGTCGGCGCTTCGCGCGTGCGCGACATGTTCGAGCAGGCCAAGAAGCAGGCGCCCTGCATCATCTTCATCGACGAGATCGACGCGGTCGGTCGGCACCGCGGTGCGGGCCTCGGCGGCGGCCACGACGAGCGCGAGCAGACGCTCAACCAATTGCTCGTGGAGATGGACGGTTTCGAGGGCAACGAGGGCATCATCGTCATCGCCGCCACCAACCGCCCTGATGTGCTCGACCCGGCGCTGCTGCGTCCGGGCCGGTTCGATCGCCAGGTCGTGGTGCCGTTGCCCGATGTGCGCGGCCGCGAGCAGATCCTCAAGGTGCACATGCGCAAGCTGCCCTTGGGCGATGATGTGAAGCCCGCGATCATCGCGCGCGGTACCCCGGGGTTCTCCGGTGCGGACCTCGCCAACCTCGTCAACGAGGCTGCGCTGTTCGCGGCCCGTGGCAACAAGCGCATCGTCGGCATGGATGAATTCGACCGTGCCAAGGACAAGATCATGATGGGCGCCGAGCGGCGCTCGATGGTGATGTCCGAGGAAGAGAAGCGGATGACCGCCTTCCACGAGGCCGGGCATGCCATCGTCGGCATCTCGGTGCCCGAGCACGACCCCGTCTACAAAGTCACCATCATCCCGCGTGGCCGTGCGCTCGGCGTGACGCAGTTCCTGCCGGAGCAGGACCGTTACTCTATGAGCAAGCGCCGCATCGAGAGCGCGATCGCCACGCTCTTCGGTGGTCGCATCGCCGAGGAGATCATCTTCGGTGCCGACGCCGTCACGACCGGAGCCTCGAACGATATCGAGCGCGCCACCGATCTCGCACGCAACATGGTCACCAAGTGGGGCTTGTCGGACCGTTTGGGCCCGCTCACCTACTCCGAAGACGCCGGCGAGGTCTTCCTCGGCCGCTCGGTCACCCAGACCAAGCAGATCTCCGATGAGACCGCGCATGTCATCGATCTGGAAGTCCGTCGGGTCATCGAGAGCAACTACCAACGCGCCCGCAGCATCCTCGAGACCCACCTCGACAAGCTGCACGCGATGGCCGATGCGCTCATCAAGTTCGAGACCATCGACGATGGCCAGATCAAGGACATCATGGCCGGTCGGCCGCCCACGCCCCCTGCCGGCTGGGATGACCTGGTGGCCAGCAATCCGACCGGTTCTGCGGGTCCGGGCGTGCGCCCGGCGCCGGGGATCGGTCCTGCGGCGGGCGAGGGCAGCGCCGGCTGATCGGCGTGTCGATGCCTGCCGGCCTTGGCCTGCGCGGGGAAACGCTAGACCTCCGTCAGCCCCTCGTCATGGGCGTGATCAATGTCACGCCCGATTCCTTTTCAGATGGCGGCCGGCACGCCGCCCTCGATGACGCCCTGCGAGCGGCCGAGTCCATGCTGCGGGCAGGTGCCGCGTTCATCGATGTCGGCGGTGAGTCCACCCGGCCGGGTGCCACGCCGGTCCCGCCCGAAGAAGAACTACGGCGCGTGCTGCCCGTCGTGCGGGCCTTGGTCGCGCGTGGCGCGCGGGTCTCGCTCGACAGCAGTAAACCCGAGGTCATCGTTCCCTGTCTCGCCGAGGGCGTCGCGCTCGTCAACGATGTCCGGGCGCTGCGCCTGCCCGGCGCCTTGGCGGCGGTCGCCGCGAGCGATGCCGCCGTCTGCCTGATGCACATGCAGGGCGAGCCCGGATCCATGCAGGTTGAACCGCACTACGGGGATGTCGTGCGCGAGGTCGCGGCGTTCCTCGAAGCCCGCGTGACGCAGTGCGAGGCGGCCGGCATCGCCCGCAGGCGGCTGATCCTCGACCCCGGCTTCGGGTTCGGCAAGACGCTGGCGCACAACCTCGAGCTGCTGCGGGGCTTGCCGCGGCTCGCCGTCGCCGGCTTGCCGCTGCTCGTGGGCCTCTCGCGCAAGAGCATGATCGGTGCGCTCACCGGGCGCCCCCCCGGCGAACGCCTCGCGGGTGGCCTTGCGCTCGCGCTCGCCGCGGTCGAGGGCGGAGCGCGTATCATCCGCACGCACGATGTGGCCGAGACGGTCGATGCGCTGAAGGTCTGGGGCGCGTTCCGATCGGCGGAGGGTTGACTGTGGCGAGGAAGTATTTCGGTACCGATGGTGTGCGGGGCAGGGTCGGTCAACCGCCGCTGACCGTCGATTTCGTGTTGCGCCTCGCGAGCGCCGCCGCGCGCGCGCTCGCGCCCGAGGGTGGTACCGTGCTCATCGGCAAGGACACGCGGCTGTCGGGCTACATGTTCGAGGCGGCGCTCGAGGCCGGTTTCGTCGCCGCCGGCATGGATGTGATGATGATCGGTCCGCTGCCGACCCCCGGCATCGCCTACATGACCCGGCACTTCGGCTGCCGCTTCGGCGTCGTCATCAGCGCCTCGCACAACGCCTACGAGGACAACGGCATCAAGTTCTTCGATGCCGAGGGCGGCAAGCTCTCGGACGTCGACGAGGAGCGCATCGAAGCCGAACTGGAGCGCGCGCCGGTCACCCGCGAATCGAACGACCTCGGCCGTGTCACCCGCGTCGACAAGACCCGCAAGGCCTACCAGGATTTCTGCATCTCGACGCTGCCGCCCGGGTTCTCGGTGGGCGGCATGAAGATCGTGGTCGACTGCGCGCATGGTGCGGGGTACAAAGTCGCGCCGCGCATCCTCACCGACATCGGCGCCGAGATCGTCCCGATCGGTTGCTCGCCGAACGGACGCAACATCAACCTGGGCTGCGGAGCGACCGCGCCGGAGCTGCTGCAGCTCACCGTCACGGGCGTCCGGGCGGCCGTCGGCATCGCGCTCGACGGCGACGGCGACCGTCTGCTGATGGTCGATCACCTCGGTCGCAAGGTCGACGGCGACCAGTTGCTCTATGTCATCGCCCGCGCCAGACACGCCGCCGGCACCTTGAAGGGTCCGGTCGTCGGCACCTTGATGACCAACTACGGCCTCGAGCGCGCGTTCGCCTCGCTCGGGATCGACTTCCGCCGCGCGGGTGTCGGTGACCGCTATGTGCTGGCGATGTTGCGTGAGACCGGCGGTGTGCTGGGCGGTGAGACCTCGGGCCACCTGCTCACGCTCGACCACGCGACCACCGGCGATGCGATGGTCGCCGCCTTGCAGGTGCTCGCGATCATGCAGGGATCGGGGCGCATGCTCGCCGAGCTGACCGCTGAGCTTACCTTGTTGCCGCAGAAACAGATCGCGGTCCGGGTCGCCCAAAGATTCGACCCCGCGACCCGTCCCGCGGTGGTCGCCGCGCGCGAGCGCATCGAGGCGCGTCTGGCAGGGCGCGGTCGCGTCGTGCTGCGCGCCTCCGGCACCGAACCTGTGATCCGCGTGATGGTGGAGGCCGACGATCGCGCCGAAGCCGAGTCCGCCGCCCTCGAACTCGCCCGCGTCGTAGAGGAGTCCGCCACATGAGCCTTCCCCGTCGCAGCCTGGTCGCAGGGAACTGGAAGATGTACGGCTCGCGTGCCGCCAATGCCGCGTTGCTGCAGGGCGTCCGCGCGGCGGCCCCCGCCGGGGTGGAGGTCGTGCTGTGTCCGCCGTTCGTCTTCCTGCCGGACGCGGCGGTGGCGCTCGCGGGTTCCGCCATCGGACTCGGTGCCCAAGACCTCAGCGCGGAAGCGGGGCAGGGCGCCTACACCGGCGAGGTCGCCGGTGCGATGTTGCGCGAGGTCGGCTGCAGCCATGTCATCGTCGGTCACTCCGAGCGTCGCGCCCGGCACAACGAAAGCGACGCGGAAGTCGCACGCAAGGCCGTCGCCGCGCTGGCGGCAGGGCTCGTGCCCATCGTCTGCGTCGGCGAGACCCTCGCGCAGCGTGACGCCGGCGCGACCCCCGCGGTGGTCGGTCGGCAACTCGCCGCGGTGCTCGATGTCTGCGGGGTCGATGCGTTCCGGACCGTCGTCGTCGCCTACGAGCCCGTCTGGGCCATCGGCACCGGCCGTACCGCCTCCCCGGAGCAGGCCCAGGAGATCCACGCGCTCCTCCGTGGCCTCATCGCCAGCCGTGATGCTATAATCGGCGGCTCAGCAAGGCTCCTCTACGGGGGCAGCGTCAAGGCAGGCAACGCGGCGGAACTCTTCGCGATGCCCGATATCGACGGCGGCCTCATCGGTGGCGCCTCGCTGAAGGTGGATGAATTCGCGGCCATCCTGGCGGCCGCGCCGGTCTGAGACCGGTCATCACCGCTGCCGGGGCAGATCGGAAACTTAAGACTGGAATCTTGAAGGAACGGCAATGCTCACCGCCCTCACCATCGTGCAGGTCTTCGTCTCGATCGGGATCGTCGCGCTCGTGCTCTTGCAGCGCGGTCGCGGCGCGGACGCCGGCGCCGGTTTCGGTGCGGGTGCCTCGGGCAGCGTCTTCGGTGCGCGCGGCGCGAGCACGGGCCTGTCGCGTTCGACGGCGGTGCTCGCCGCGATCTTCATGTTCAACAGCCTGGCACTGGCGTGGTTCGGTACGCGCCCGGTGCAATCGACTTCGCCGGGCCTCATCGGCGAGAGCGTGACGGAAGTCGCGGTTCCGGCAACGGCTCCTGCGAGCGATGCGCCGGCAACGGTGCTGCCCGTGACGGGCGTACCGGCACCTGCACCGACGACGCCCGCGTCGCCGGCGCCCTGATTTCAAGCCTCATCGCTCAGAGAGATAAGCACGGATCGCGGACGTGGTGGAATTGGTAGACACACTAGCTTGAGGGGCTAGCGCCGCAAGGTGTGGGAGTTCGAGTCTCCCCGTCCGCACCAAATTCGATCTTGCTTACTGTACAATCCACCCCGCTTTCAGCACGGGGGTTGCGCGACATCCGTCGCGTTCGTGTCAGGGCGGATGTAATGCTGTCACAGTACTTGCCAGCACTGATTTTTCTCGGCGTCGCATCAGGTCTCGCCGCAGTGCTTCTTCTCCTCGGAACAGGTCTCGGCCGCTGGCTCGCCCGCGCGCCGGACGATGCCGAGAAGCGTTCGTCTTACGAGTGCGGCTTCGAGGCCTTCGAAGAGACCCGCATGAAGTTCGATGTGCGCTACTACCTCGTCGCCATCCTCTTCATCGTCTTCGATCTCGAGATCGCCTTCCTGTTCCCGTGGGCGGTCGCACTCGACAGCATCGGCGGTTTCGGTCTGATCTCTATGGGCATCTTCCTCGGGATCCTCGTGGTCGGCTTCATCTACGAATGGAAGAAAGGGGCGCTCGAGTGGGATTGACCGCCGGCACCGACCCGCAGGGCTTCGCCCAGCGCGGCTTCGTCACCACCCAGGTCGATAACCTCGTCAACTGGGCTCGCACCGGCTCGCTCTGGCCCATGACCTTCGGTCTGGCCTGCTGCGCCGTCGAGATGATGCACGCCGGCGCCTCCCGCTACGACCTCGACCGCTTCGGCGTGGTGTTCCGTCCGAGCCCGCGCCAATCCGATGTCATGATCGTCGCCGGTACCCTGGTCAACAAGATGGCCCCGGCGCTGCGCAAGGTCTACGACCAGATGCCCGAACCGCGTTGGGTGATCTCCATGGGCTCCTGCGCCAACGGCGGTGGCTACTACCACTACTCCTACGCCGTGGTGCGCGGCTGCGATCGCATCGTGCCGGTCGATGTCTATGTCCCGGGCTGCCCACCGACCGCCGAGGCGCTGCTCTACGGCATCATCCAGCTGCAGAAGAAGATCGCCCGCACGAGTTCGGTGGCCAGGCCGTGAGCGACGCCCTCACAGAACTGTTGCTCGCAGCGACCGGCGAAGCGGCGCGCCTCGTGCCGTCGCTCCCCGGCGAATACACCCTCGAGTGCGACCCGGCCTCCTGGGTCGCCGTCGCCACGGCGCTGCGCGATCACCCGCAGCTGCGCTTCGACCAGCTCGTCGATCTCTGCGGCGTCGATTACCTCGACTACGGCCGCTCCGAATGGAAGACGCTGTCCGCGACCGGCTCCGGGTTCTCGCGCAGCGTGAACCGCGAGACCGCGCATGCCGAGCGTGCGCCGGGTACGCGTTTCGCCGTCACGGTGCACCTGTTGTCGGTGGCCCATAACCGTCGCCTGCGTCTGCGCGCGTTCTGCAGCGATGACACCGAGCCGATGATCGACTCCCTGGTCGGCGTCTGGGCGTCGGCGAACTGGTACGAACGGGAAGCCTTCGATCTCTTCGGCATCCTCTTCGCCGGTCACCCCGACCTGCGCCGCCTCCTCACCGACTACGGCTTCATCGGCCATCCGTTCCGCAAGGATTTCCCGCTGATCGGCGAGGTCGAGGTGCGCTACGACCCGATCAAGCAGCGCGTGGTCTACGAGCCCGTCAGCATCGAGCCGCGCACGCTCGTGCCGCGCGTGATCCGCGACGACAACCGCTACGACCCGGCGCTGACAGGACGCTGAGACGATGGCCGAGATCCAGTCCTACACCATGAACTTCGGTCCGCAGCACCCTGCGGCGCACGGCGTGCTGCGCCTCGTGCTCGAGCTCGACGGCGAGGTCATCCAGAAAGCCGATCCGCACATCGGCCTGCTGCACCGCGCCACCGAGAAGCTCGCGGAGTCCAAGCCCTACAACCAGTCGATCGGCTACATGGACCGGCTCGACTATGTCTCGATGATGTGCAACGAGCACGCCTATGTGATGGCCATCGAGCGGCTGCTCGGCGTCACTCCGCCGCTGCGCGCCCAGTACATCCGCGTGATGTTCGATGAGATCACCCGCATCCTGAACCACCTCATGTGGCTCGGGGCGCATGGCCTCGACATCGGTGCGATGACCGTCTTCCTGCTCGCCTTCAAGGAGCGCGAAGACCTCATGGACTGCTACGAAGCGGTCTCCGGTACGCGCATGCACGCGACCTACTACCGGCCGGGCGGCGTGCACCGTGACCTGCCGCGCGAGATGCCGCTCTATCAGGTCTCGCGGTGGCGCAACCAAAAAGATGTCGATCGCCTCAACGAGGCGCGCGCCGGCGGCTTGCTGTCGTTCATCGAGGATTTCACCCGCCGCTTCCCCAAGGCCGTCGACGAGTACGAGACCCTGCTCACCGACAACCGCATCTGGAAGCAGCGCACCGTCAACATCGGCGTCGTGACGCCCGAGCGCGCCTTGCAGCTCGGCTTCACCGGGCCGATGCTGCGCGGCTCAGGGATCGCATGGGATCTGCGCAAGAAGCAGCCCTACGATGTCTACGACCAGATGCAGTTCGATATCCCCGTCGGCGTCAACGGCGACTGTTACGACCGTTACCTCGTCCGCATGGAGGAGCTGCGCCAGTCCAACCGCATCATCGCGCAGTGTGTGCAGTGGCTGCGGCAGAACCCGGGTCCGGTGATGATCGACGACGCCAAGATCCGTACACCGCGCCGCGAAGACATGAAGGGCGACATGGAATCGCTGATCCACCACTTCAAGTTGATGACGGAAGGCTACGGCGTGCCCGAGGGCGAGACCTACGCCGCGGTCGAGGCGCCGAAAGGCGAGTTCGGCATCTACCTCGTCTCGGACGGCGCGAACAAACCCTACCGTCTCAAGTGCCGTGCGCCGGGCTTCCCGCACCTCGCGTCGCTCGAGGAGATGGTCACCGGGCACATGTTGTCCGATGTGGTCGCCGTCATCGGCACACAAGACATCGTCTTCGGGGAGATCGATCGATGAGCGTCCTCACGAGCGACGGCGGGCAGTTCGTCCCGGGCGATGGCCCGAAGGTCGCGTTGCTCGACGCGCACACCCGCCACGAGATCGACGGCTGGATCGGCCGCTTCCCCGCGGGTCGGCAGCGTTCGGCGACGCTCTCGGCGCTGCGGTTCGTGCAGGAGCAGAACCAGGGCTTCCTGACGCCCGATCTGATGGACGCTGTCGCCGAGTACCTGCGGCTGCCGTCGATACAGGTCTACGAGGTCGCCACCTTCTATTCGATGTTCGAGACGCATCCTTGCGGCCGGCATCATGTCAGCGTCTGCACCAACATCTCCTGTTGGCTCAACGGCGGCGAGGACATCCTCGCGCACTGCGAGCGCAAGCTCGGCATCAAGGTCGGTGAGAGCACCGCCGATGGCCGCATCTTCCTCAAAAAAGAGGAAGAGTGCCTCGCGGCCTGCACGGGCGCGCCGATGATGATGGTCGACCACCACTTCCACGAGCATCTGACGCCCGCCAAGGTCGATCAGATCCTCGACGAACTCAAGTGAGCATCAGGCCATGAACGCACTCGACACTTGGCGTGACCGAATGTCCCTCGTGGTGATGGAACCCGTCGCAAGCGGCATCGAACGCCCTTGGACGCTCGAGTCCTACCTCCAGATCGGCGGCTACGCCTCTTGGCGCAAGGTGCTCGCGGGTGAACTCACGCGCGAGCAGATCATCGACGCCGTCAAGGCGAGCGGTCTGCGCGGCCGCGGCGGCGCAGGCTTCCCGACCGGCACCAAATGGTCGTTCATGCCGCGCAATGCGCCGATGCAGAAGTACGTCATCTGCAACTCCGACGAGAGCGAGCCCGGAACCTGCCACGACCGCGACATCCTGCGTTTCAATCCGCACTCGCTGATCGAGGGGATGGCGCTCGGCGGCTACGCCATGGGCGCGACCGTCGGCTACAACTACATCCGTGGTGAATTCTTAGGCGAGCCCGTGCCGCGCTTCGAGGCCGCCTTGAAGGAAGCCTATGACGCGGGGCTGCTCGGCAAGGATGTGCAGGGCAGCGGCACCGACTTCGACCTCTACACTTTCGTGGGCGCCGGCGCCTATATCTGCGGCGAAGAGACCGCGCTGCTCGAATCGCTCGAAGGCAAGCAGGGCAAGCCGCGCTTCAAGCCGCCGTTCCCGGCCGCGTTCGGTCTCTACGGCCAGCCGACCACCATCAACAACACCCAGAGCTTCGCCTCGGTGCCCACCATCCTGCGCAAGGGGCCGGAATGGTTCGCGCAGCTCGGCACCACCAACGCGGGCGGCACGGTGATCTTCTCGGTGTCGGGCCATGTCGAGAAGCCCGGCAACTACGAACTGCCGCTCGGCATCCCCTTCAAGGACCTGCTCGAGATCTCGGGTGGCATGCGGGGGGGGCGCAGACTCAAGGCGGTCATCCCCGGAGGATCCTCGACGAAGGTCGTCCCGGGGGACGCCATGCTCGGCGTCAACATGGACTACGACTCGTTGCGCGCGGTCGGTTCGTCCGTCGGCTCTGCGGCGGTCATCGTCATGGACGAGACCACCTGCATGGTGCGCGCGCTCGAGCGCCTCTCGCGCTTCTACAAGTCGGAATCCTGCGGCCAGTGCACGCCCTGTCGTGAGGGCACGGGCTGGCTCAACCGCGTGCTGCGCCGCATCGTCGACGGCCAAGGGCGCATGGAAGATCTCGGTCTGCTGGTCGATGTCGCCGGTCGCATCGAGGGCCACACCATCTGCGCGCTCGGCGACGCGGCCGCCTGGCCCGTGCAGAGCTTCGTCAAGCATTTCCGCCACGAATTCGAGTACATGATCCAGCACCGCGGACGCAGCATCATCGAGACGGGGAGGGCGGCGGCCTGACGGCCGCTTCCAGCGACATGGCAGCCCAACCCCAAGACGATCTCGTCAATCTCGAGGTCGACGGAAAACCCGTCAAAGCCCGCAAGGGCGCGATGATCATCCACGCGACCGACGCGCACGGCGCCTATGTGCCGCGTTTCTGCTATCACGACAAGCTGCCGGTCGCGGCCAACTGCCGCATGTGTCTGGTCGAGGTCGAGCGGGCACCGAAGCCGCTGCCCGCCTGCGCGACGCCGGTTTCCGAGGGCATGAAGGTCTTCACCAAATCGCCCGTCGCCATCGGCGCGCAGAAGGCGACCATGGAGTTCCTCCTCATCAACCACCCGCTCGACTGCCCGATCTGCGATCAGGGCGGCGAGTGCGAACTGCAGGACCTTGCGCTCGGCTTCGGGCGCGACATCGCGCGCTTCAACGAGCGCAAGCGCGTGGTCAAGGACAAAGATCTCGGGCCGCTCGTCTCCACCGACATGACGCGCTGCATCCACTGCACGCGTTGCGTGCGTTTCGGCCAGGACATCGCGGGCATCCCGGAACTCGGCACGACCGGTCGCGGCGAGCACATGGAGATCGGCACCTACGTCGAGAAAGCCGTCGAGCACGAACTCTCCGGCAACATCATCGATCTCTGCCCGGTGGGTGCGCTCAACAGCAAGCCCTTCCGCTATCAGGGCCGCTCGTGGGAGATGACCCAGTCGCCGCTGATCGCGCCGCACGACGGCCTCGGCACGAACCTCTTCGGCCATGTGCTGCGCGGTCGCCTGAAGCGCGTCGTGCCGCGTGACAACGACGCGGTGAACGAGACCTGGATCGCCGACCGCGAGCGCTTCAGCTACGAAGGGCTGCTCGCCGACGACCGCTTGACGAAGCCCCGGTTGCGCGAGGGCGGTGTGTGGCGCGAGGTCGACTGGGAGACCGCGCTCGGCGCGGCGGCGCGCGGCCTCGCAGCGGCGGGTCCGTCGACGGGCCTGCTCGCCCATCCCTCGCTCACCCTCGAAGAGCTGCATCTGGCATCGCGCGTCGCGCGCGGCCTGGGCTCGGCGAACCTCGATCATCGGCTGCGCCAGCGTGATTTCCGCGGCGATGCCCACGGCGCTTCGGTACCGGCGCTCGGTCTGCCGCTCGAGGCGGTCGATGCGCTGTCCGGGCTGCTCGTCATCGGCAGCCACCTGCGCGCCGAACTGCCGCTGCTGGCGCATCGGGTGCGCAAGGCCGCGGTGCGGGCGCGTGCACAGGTCGCTTTCTTTGATCTCGCAGCGCGCGAATACCGCTTCCCCGTGGCGGCGCAGATCGTCGCCGCGCCCGCCGATTGGATGCGTGGGCTCGTGGGCCTCTTGTCTGCGACCGCCGAGGTCGCTGGCGTTCCGTCGGGCGCTGCGTTCAGCGCCCTGACCGCAGGCGTGACCCCGAGCGAAGCGGATCGCGCCGCTGCCCGGGCGCTCTGCACCGGGTCCAACCGCGCGGTGTGGCTGGGCGCGATGGCGCTGCGTCACCCCGCGTACGCCGAACTGCAGGCGCTCGCCGCCGAGATCGCGCGTCTGGCAGGTGCCACGCTCGGCACGCTCGCCGAGGGCGGCAACGCCGTCGGTGCGGCGCTCGCCGCCGTCACGCCGCAGGGCGGTGATCGCCCCGGCCTCGATGCGCTCGCGATGCTCCGGTCACCGCAGCGCGCCTACCTGCTGGTCGGTGCCATCGAGCCGCGTCACGACCTCGCCGATCCCGCAGCGGCTGAGGCGGCGTTCGCAGGCGCTGCCTGCGTGGTCGCGATCACGCCGTACGCCAGTGAAGAGCTGCTGCGGTGCGCACATGTGCTGCTGCCGATGGCCGCGTTCGCCGAGACCTCGGGCACCTATGTGAACCTCGAGGGCCGCTGGCAGAGCCACCCGGGCGCGATCGCGCCGCCGGGCGAGGCGCGACCGGGCTGGAAGATCCTGCGCGTGCTCGGCAATCTGCTGCAGCTGCCGGGTTTCGACTACGAGAGCTCCGAGCAGGTGCGCGACGAACTGCGCGCGCGTCTCGATGCGGCTGCGCCGTCCGTGGCTGCGGGCGTGCTGCCGACGGCCGTGCTGCCGACGACGCTGCCCGCGGGCGCACGCGATGCCGTCGCGCAACTGCCTTCCGCCGTGCTTGATGTGCCGATGTACGCCATCGACGCCATCCTGCGTCGCAGCCCCGCGCTGCAGGCGACGACCACCGCGCGCGCCGGGGCCGAGGCATGACCGCGATCCTCGATCTTTGGGCCGCGCTGCCGGATGTCGTGCGATCGACGGCCTGGATCCTCATCGTCACCGTCGCGGTGATCCTGTCGGTGGCCTTCACCACGCTCTGGGAGCGCAAGGTCATCGGCTGGATGCAGCTGCGCAAAGGACCGAACCGCGTCGGCAGCATTTTCGGGCTGCTGCCCGGCATCTTCCAGCCCTTCGCCGATGTCATCAAGCTGCTGCTCAAAGAGGTCGTGCTGCCCTCGGCGGCCAACAAATGGCTGTTCCGCGTAGCCCCGGCGATCACCTTGATCCCGGCGTTCGCGGCTTGGGCGGTGATGCCGCTCGATCCCGCCCTCGTCATCGCCGACATCGACGCGGGCTTGCTGTATGTCCTCTCGCTGACCTCGGTCGGCGTCTACGGCATCATCCTCGCCGGTTGGGCCACCAACTCCAAATACGCCTTCTTGGGCGCCATGCGTTCGGCAGCGCAGATCGTCGCCTACGAGATCGCGATGGGGTTCGCCTTGGTCGGTGTCGTGATGGCCGCGGGCACGCTCAACCTCGGTGATATCGTGCGCGCGCAGGAGGGTGGGGTGAGCAGCTGGTTCTTCCTCTGGCTGTTCCCGTTGTTCGTCGTCTACCTCATCGCCGGTGTCGCCGAGACCAACCGCGCGCCCTTCGATGTCGCCGAAGGCGAATCCGAGATCGTCGCGGGTTTCCATGTCGAATACTCGGGCATCGCGTTCGCGCTGTTCTTCTTGGCCGAATACGCCAACATGATCCTCATCTCCGCGCTCACGGCGGTGTTCTTCTTGGGCGGCTGGCTGAGCCCCTTCGAGGGTGTGCTCGCCGCCGACAACGCGCTCGCCCAACCCGGTTTCCACTGGCTCTTCCTCAAGCTCTTCTTCTTCCTCACCTGCTTCATGTGGTATCGCGCGACCTTCCCGCGCTACCGCTACGATCAGATCATGCGCCTCGGCTGGAAGGTGCTGATCCCGGTGACCTTGGTATGGATCGCCGTCGCAGCCGTGATGGTCCACTTCCGCGTCGGCCCCTGGAGCGCGAACTGATGCGCAGTCTCATCAAGACCTTCCTGTTGACCGAGCTCCTCACCGGGCTCTCCGTGACGGCGCGGACGCTGTTCCGACGCAAAGTCACGGTCAACTATCCCGAGGAGAAGACCCCGCAGTCGCCCCGTTTCCGCGGACTGCACGCGCTACGCCGCTACGCCAACGGTGAAGAGCGCTGCATCGCCTGCAAGCTCTGCGAGGCGGTCTGTCCGGCGCTCGCCATCACCATCGAGTCCGATGTCGCGGCCGACGGCACGCGCCGCACCACGCGCTACGACATCGACCTCTTCAAGTGCATCTATTGCGGCTTCTGCGAGGAAGCCTGCCCGGTCGACGCCATCGTGGAGACGCGTATCCACGAGTACCACATGGAGAACCGGGGCGAGAACATCATGACCAAGGACAAGCTGCTCGCCGTGGGCGAGCGCTACGCTGCGCTGATCGACGCCGACAAGGCGGCCGACGCGCCTTACCGCTGACCGGGGCCCTCGCGCGCATGTTCGTCCAGATCCTCTTCTACGCCTTCTCCGCGATCCTCCTCGCAGCCGCCCTCGGCGTCATCGCGAGCCGCAACCCCGTGCATTCGGCGCTCAGTCTCGTGCTCGCGTTCTTCACCAGCGCCGCGCTCTGGCTCCTCATCGAGGTCGAGTTCCTCGCCATCGTGCTGGTGCTGGTCTATGTGGGTGCGGTGATGGTGTTGTTCCTGTTCGTGGTGATGATGCTCGATGTGAACATCGAGCGGGTGCGGGGCGGGTTCATCCGTCATGCAGGCCTCGGACTCGTGGTCGCATCGTTGGTCGCCGCGCAGATGATCGGCGTGTTCTGGGCGCGCAATCTCGGCGTCGATGCCACCCTCGGTGCGCCACCGCTGCCCGACGACTACAGCAACACCCGCGCGCTCGGCGAGGTGCTCTACACCCAGTATGTCTATCCCTTCGAGCTCGCCGCCGTGCTGCTCTTGGTCGCGATCGTCGCGGCCATCACGCTGACGCTGCGGCAGCGCCCGGGGCTCAAGCCGCAAGATGTCGCGAAACAGGTCGCCGTGCGCCGCGAGGACCGCGTGCGTCTCGTGACGGGCGTCGACGCTGCGGGCACCGGGCCCGGCGCCGACCGTGATGCCAGCCCCCGCGGCGGGGAGGGCGCATGATCACCCTTCAGCACATGTTGACGCTCTCCGGGTTGCTGTTCGCGCTCTCGGTGGCGGGGATCTTCCTCAACCGCAAGAACATCATCCTGATCCTGATGTGCATCGAGCTCATGTTGCTCTCGGTCAACTTCAGCTTCGTGTCGTTCTCGCGGTTCCTCGGCGATCTCGACGGCCAGGTGTTCGTGTTCTTCGTGCTGACCGTGGCCGCCGCAGAAGCGGCGATCGGACTCGCGATCCTTGTGGTGCTGTTCCGCGAGCGCGGCAGCATCAACGTCGAAGACCTCGACACCCTGAAGGGTTGATGTGATGACCCCCATGATCGATCCGAACACCCTGCTCGCCATCGCGCTGTTGCCGCTGGCCGCAGCGATCATCGCCGGGCTCTTCGGGCGCCTCATCGGGCGCACCGCCGCCCATGTCGTCACCATCGCCGCCGTGGGCGCCTCGTTCCTGCTGTCCGCGCTCGTCGCCTGGCGGCTGCTGGTGCAGGGTGCGCCCGTGTTCAACGGGGCCGTCTACACCTGGCTCGTGAGCGATGGCCTCCGCATGGAGGTCGGTTTCCTCATCGACCCGCTGTCGGTGATGATGATGTGCGTCGTCACCTTCGTGTCGCTCTGCGTGCATGTCTACACCATCGGCTACATGCACGAAGACCCCGGCTACCAGCGGTTCTTCTCCTACATCTCGCTCTTCACCTTCGCGATGTTGATGCTGGTGATGGCGAACAACTTCATGCAGCTCTTCTTCGGCTGGGAGGCGGTGGGCGTCGTCTCCTACCTGCTGATCGGGTTCTGGTACACGCGGCCGAGCGCGATCTTCGCCAACCTCAAGGCCTTCCTCGTCAACCGCGTGGGCGATTTCGGCTTCGTGCTCGGCATCGCGGGCGTCGTCTATTTCACCGGCTCGCTCGACTACCTGGACGCCTTCGCCGCCGGCCCGCAGATCGCGTCCAGCACGATTCCGCTGTCAGCCGAGTGGTCGGTGTCGGCGATCACCCTCATCTGCACCTGCCTCTTCATCGGCGCGATGGGCAAGTCGGCGCAGGTGCCGCTGCATGTCTGGTTGCCCGATTCCATGGAAGGCCCGACGCCGATCTCGGCGCTGATCCATGCCGCCACCATGGTGACCGCCGGCATCTACATGGTCGCGCGCCTCTCGCCGCTCTTCGAGCAATCCGAGGCCGCGATGTCCTTCGTGCTGGTGGTGGGCGCGACCACGGCGCTTTTCATGGGCGTGCTCGGCGTCGTCAACAACGACATCAAGCGCGTGGTCGCCTACTCGACGCTCTCGCAGCTCGGCTACATGACGGTGGCGCTCGGCGTATCGGCGTACAGCGTCGCGATCTTCCACCTCATGACCCATGCCTTCTTCAAGGCGTTGCTGTTCTTGGCTGCCGGCTCGGTGATCATGGGCATGCACCACGAGCAGGACATGCGCAAGATGGGCGGGCTCGCGAAGTGGATGCCGATCACCGCCGCGACCTGTTGGCTCGGCGCGCTCGCCTCGATCGGCACGCCGTTCTTCTCGGGGTTCTATTCCAAGGACTTCATCATCGAAGCCGCCCACGAGTCGCAGCGCTGGGGCGCGACCTACGCCTACCTCTGCGTGCTGGCCGGTGTGTTCATCACGGCGCTCTACACCTTCCGCATGATCTTCATGACCTTCCACGGCGAGGCGCGCTGGGGG
>ERZ888423.798-NODE-798-length-31234-cov-9.936945_pt1 | contig 31234 bp, 33 predicted proteins | sample MGYA00520523_ERZ888423 | MGnify/ENA primary metagenome ERZ888423 (study PRJEB32303, sample SAMEA104408611) | aquatic metagenome | biome: Brackish water; feature: Pelagic; material: water | place: Baltic Sea | collected 2014-06-08T10:24:00 | depth 30,27 m ...
AGCGTGGCTGGACGCTGGTCTCCGGTGGCGGCAACGTCTCGGCGATGGGCGCGGTGGCCGCCGGCGCACGCTCTCGCGGCGGGCACACCGTGGGGGTGATCCCCAAAGCGCTGGTGCACCGCGAACTGGCCGATGTCGAGGCCGACGAGTTGATCGTCACCGACACCATGCGCCAGCGTAAGCAGGTCATGGAGGACCGCAGCGACGCCTTCCTGGCGCTGCCCGGCGGAATCGGCACCCTTGAGGAACTCTTCGAGACATGGACCGCCGGGTATCTCGGAATGCACGACAGCCCGGTGGTGCTGCTGGACCCGGACGGTCATTACGGCGGGCTGCTGCGCTGGCTCGACTCGCTGGTGCCCACCGGCTACGTCGCCCAGGCCGCCCTGGACCGGCTGGTGGTGGTAGACGACGTCGAGGTCGCGCTGACGCTCTGCGCGGGAGGAACGGGAAGGGACGACGCTCATGGCCGGTGACCCGAGATCGGTGGGTCCGCTCGACCTGGTGGCCAAGCTGCCGGCGCTGATACTGGACGCCCCGGTGATCCTGCGGGCGGTGCTGACCGGGATGCTGGCCCGGCCGGACTCCAAGACGTCCATCGCCACGGTGTTTCAGGACCGCGCCGCCCGCCACGGCAACCGGACCTTCCTGCGGTTCGACGGTCAGCTCATCAGCTACCGGCAGGCCAACGAGACCGCCAACCGCTACGCGGCGGTGCTGGCCGACCGCGGGGTGCGGGCCGGCGACGTGGTCGGGATCATGCTGCGCAACTCGCCGGATGCGGTGCTGATGATGCTGGCCGCGGTCAAGTGCGGGGCGGTCGCCGGGATGCTCAACTACAACCAGCGCGGGGAGGTGCTGGCGCACAGCCTCGGACTGCTCAACGCGACGGTGGTGGTCGCCGAGAGCGATTACGTCGAACCCATCGTCGAAGCCGCTCCGGCGGCGACATCGGCCGTCGAGAGCGGCGCGAAGGTGGCCGATCTGGTCACCGTCGAGAATCTCGCCGCGCTCGCCGAGTCCAAGCCGAACGGCAACCCGGCGTCGGCCGCGCAGGTCCAGGCCAGGAATCCGGCGTTCTACATCTTCACCTCCGGCACCACCGGCCACCCCAAGGCCAGCGTGATGACCCACCAGCGCTGGCTTCGGGCCCTGGCCGGGTTCAGCGGGCTCGGGGTTCGGTTGCGCAGCAACGACACTCTGTACTGCGCGCTGCCGCTATATCACAACAATGCGCTGACCGTCGCGCTGTCATCGGTGATCGACGCCGGCGCGACGCTGGCGCTGGGCAGGACGTTCTCGGCCTCCAAGTTCTGGGACGAGGTGATCCGGATGGAGGCCACCGCCTTCATCTACATCGGCGAGTTGTGCCGGTATCTGCTCAACCAGCCGCCCAAGCCGACCGACCGTGCGCACAAGGTGCGGGTGATCGTCGGAAACGGCCTGCGTCCGGAGATCTGGGAGGAGTTCACCACCCGGTTCGGTATCAAGCGGGTCGTCGAGTTCTACGCGGCCAGTGAGGGCAACACCGCGTTCATCAATATCTTCAACATTCCCGGGTCGACCGGGATCAACCCGATGCCGCTGGCCTATGTGGAGTTCGACGCCGAGACCGGTGAGCCGGTTCGCGGTGACGGCGGCCGGGTCCGGCGGGTGCCGTCCGGGCAGCCCGGTCTGTTGCTGAGCCCGGTGACCCGGCTCTCACCGTTCGACGGCTACACCGACAAGGCCGCCAGTGAGAAGAAGTTGGTCCGCAACGCCTTCAAGGACGGCGACGTGTGGTTCAACACCGGCGATGTGATGAACCCTCAGGGCATGGGCCATGCCGCCTTCGCCGACCGGCTCGGCGACACCTTCCGGTGGAAGGGTGAGAACGTGGCCACCACCGATGTGGAGGCCGCGCTGGCCGAGGACCCCGCCGTGGGTGAGTGCACGGTCTTCGGCGTCGAGGTGCCCGACACCGGCGGTCGGGCCGGGATGGCGGCGATCAAACTTCGCGACGGCACACAGTTCGACGGACCGGCGCTGGCCGCCACCCTGTATGACCGGCTGCCCGGCTACGCCGTGCCGCTGTTCGTCCGGATCGTGGCGGCGCTGGAGACCACCTCGACGTTCAAGAGCCGCAAGGTCGATCTGCGCAACCAGGCCTACGGACCGGAGGTGGCCGATCCGCTGTACGTGCTAAGCGGCCGCGAAGAGGGATATGTGCCGTTCTACGACGACTACCCGGGCGAAGTCGCGGCCGGGAAGCGGCCGAGGGGCTGAGTGCCGCCGGCGTTGGCGATCACCTCGGGCATGTATCGGTCCCGCAGGTCGACGGCGGTCTGCTCGACGTCGGGTGTCAGCGGATACATGTGCCGGTACTGCAGCGCCTGCTTGCCGATCAGCCCGAGCCGTTCGGTGAACGACGGCAGCCGTGACGGGTCGAGCAACGGCTGGTTGAACGCCGGCCGGTCGGCGCGCTGGAATTCGAAGGCGGCGCTGATCCTCGGTGTGGAGGCGAGCCGGGATGCCCGGCCACCCCAATGCAGCACCGCCTGATTCCAGGCCAGGAAGCTGCCCGCGGTCGCCGGCAGGGCGCGGATCGCCTGGGGATCGGGGACGTGGTTGTTACCGGGACCATCCCAGACCCGGTCGCGGAAACGTGCGTCGAGGTGGGCCGGCAGCACGTACATGCATCCGTTCAGCGGAACGGCGTCGGTGAACGGAAGCCACACCGTCATCGAGTGTGGCGAGTTGTCCGGGTCGAGCGACGGTTGCACGCGGTCGCGGTGCGGACCCCACCCCGCGCCCTGATCGTTCGGCGGCACGTACCACACCCAGAAGTCCGGTAACGCGCGATAGTCCTCGCCCAATGCTGCCCCGATGAAATGTGCAACCCGCCGATAGACGAGCCAGAACTCGTCGTACACGAAGGCGAAGGGCAGCGGGATCCCGGACCGGTGCAGCACCGTGACGCAGTCGCGCAGTGGTTCGAAAACCGCGGCCGGCAGCACGTCGGGGACGTGAACATAGCCTTCGACGCGAAGATCGTCGAGCAACTCGCCGATCTTCTCAAACCGGTGTTCGGCGGGCTCGGTGCCGCCCTCGACGGTCAATGCGGGACACATCTGGCGCCAGTGCTCGATGCTGTCCACCCGGAATTCATTCAGCATGCTGATGAGCGTGCCACTCCAGCGGGTCGGCGTGCAATCATCGGGAGCGGCTTGAGCCGCTGTGAACACGACGGGGGCAGGGATGGATCATTCGACAGCGACCGGTGCCGTCGTGCGCGACGGACTGACCGGGCGGCTGAACGCCAAGATCGTCACCGAAGGCTCGATCACGCTGCCCGCAGTCCCCGCTCTGCTCGACGACTACACCGACAGGCTCACCGGAATCTTCGCGGCGCTCGGTCGCAGCTTCACCGCTGAGGAACGGGCCCATCTCCGGTCGATTCTGGAGAATCTGCTCAGCGAGGCCTACGGCCGTTCCCAGCGCTCGACGATCACCGTCACCTACCGGTCGGTGGTCGCCGGACCGCTGAGCTACACCGTGACCACTCACTGCATGACCATCGAAGAGGCCTACCACCACTGGATCGCGACCCGTGAGCCGCCGCTGTTCGGGGTCGAGCCCGACGCCAGGGTGTGGGCGCTGGCCGGTGCGGCCGAACCGGCGGGCTGCCGGGTCCTCGACATCGGCGCCGGCACCGGGCGCAACGCGCTGGCACTGGCCCGCCGGGGACACCCCGTTGACGTGGTCGAGGTGACCGAGAAGTTCGCCGACATGATCCGGCAGGCGGCCGCACAGGAGGCGCTGACGGTGCGGGTCATCCAGCGCGACGTCTTCCAGGGCGACGATGATCTGCGGCACGACTACGGCCTGATCATCCTCTCCGAGGTGGTGCCGGAATTCCGCACCACCGACGAACTTCGGAGGTTGTTCGACCTGGCGGCCAGGTGCCTGGCCCCGGGCGGGCGCCTGGTGTTCAACGTGTTTCTGGCCGACGATTCCTACCAGCCGGATGACATCGCCCGGCAGTTCGCCCAGCAGGCGTATTCGGGCTTTATCACCCGCGCCGAATTGCAGGCTGCGGTGGCCCACCTGCCACTGGAACTGGTGGCCGACGACTGCGTCTTCGACTACGAGCAGGCCAACCTGCCGGAGGGCGCCTGGCCACCCACGAGTTGGTACGCCGGATGGGTGACCGGCCATGACGTGTTCGGGTTGCCCCGGGACGCCTCGCCGATCGACATGCGCTGGCTTGTCTACCGCAAGCCCGGCTGAGCGGCATCCTTGACGTCAGCCGACTTGTCGGCGCGTCGACAGGCACGATAGGAACATGAGCGAGACCTTCTGCGGGCGGCCGGTGGCTGCCGACCGGGCGCTGATCATGGCGATCGTGAACCGCACCCCAGACTCCTTCTATGACCGGGGCGCGACGTTCACCGACGAGGCCGCCATGGCGGCGGTGCACCGGGTCGTGGCCGAAGGGGCCGATGTCATCGACATCGGCGGGGTCAAAGCCGGACCGGGAACCGTGGTGGACACCGATGAGGAGATCACCCGGGTGGTGCCCTTCATCGAATGGGTGCGTGCGACCTACCCGCAGCAGTGCATCAGCGTCGACACCTGGCGGGCATCGGTCGCCAGGCAGGCCTGCGCGGCCGGTGCCGACATCATCAACGACACCTGGGCCGGCCACGACCCGGCGCTGCCCGAGGTTGCCGCCGAGTTCGGTGCGGGTCTGGTGTGTTCGCACACCGGCGGTGCGGTGCCGCGTACCCGTCCGTTCCGGGTCAACTACGGCAGTACCGTCACGGGGGTCGTCGACTCCGTCATCGCCGAGGTGACCGCCGCGGCCGAGCATGCCGTCGCGGTGGGTGTCCCGCGCGAGGGTGTGCTGATCGATCCGACCCACGATTTCGGCAAGAACACCTTTCACGGGCTGACCTTGTTGCGTCATGTGAACGATCTGGTTAACACCGGATGGCCGGTCCTGATGGCCCTGAGCAACAAGGACTTCATCGGGGAGACTCTGGGTGTGGAACTGACCGAGCGCCTGGAAGGCACACTCGCCGCGACCGCCCTTGCCGCCGCCGACGGCGCCCGGATGTTCCGGGTGCACGAGGTGGGCCCGACCCGCCGGGTATTGGAGATGGTCGCCTCGATCAGGGGCGACCGGCCGCCGGCCCGCACGGTGCGGGGGCTGGCGTGACGGCGCTGGCCGGCGCGGACGCCTGGTTGGCCGACCACACCTGGAACCGGCCGCCGTGGACGGTGGCCGAACTGGAGGCCGCCAAACGCGGCCGCACCATCTCGGTGGTGCTTCCGGCGCTCAACGAGGCGGAGACCGTCGGCCCGGTGATCGAGACGATCATCCCGATGCTCGGTGGGCTCGTCGACGAGCTCATCGTGCTGGACTCGGGTTCCACCGACGCCACCGAGGCCCGGGCGGTCGCCGCCGGCGCCCGGGTGGTCCACCGGGAGCAGGCGCTGCCGGAGATTCCGCCGCAACCGGGTAAGGGTGAGGCGCTGTGGCGCTCACTGGCCGCCACCACCGGCGACTTCATCGTGTTCATCGACTCCGACCTGATCGGGCCGGATCCGATGTTCGTGCCCCGGCTGGTCGGGCCGATGCTGACCGGGGACGGCATTCAGCTGGTCCGGGGCTTCTACCGGCGGCCCCTGAAACTCCGCGGCGGTGAGGACGCCAACGGGGGCGGGCGGGTCACCGAGTTGGTCGCCCGGCCGCTGCTGGCCGCGCTGCGGCCCGAGCTCGGGGGTGTGTTGCAGCCGCTCGGCGGGGAGTACGCCGGGACCCGCGAACTGCTGACCTCGGTGCCGTTCGCGCCGGGCTACGGGGTGGAGATCGGCATTCTCATCGACACCTATGACCGGCTCGGCCTGGACGCGATCGCTCAGGTGAACCTCGGTGTTCGCACCCACCGCAACCGGCCGCTGAGCGAGCTGGGTCCGATGAGCCGGCAGATCATCGCGACCCTGCTGACCCGGTGCGGTATCACGGACTCGGGGACCGGGCTGACCCAGTTCTTTCCCGGTGCCGATGGGGCGGACGGGTACGGCTCCCGGACCTCGACGGTGTCGCTGGCGGACCGGCCGCCGATGAACACTCTGCGGCCAGTGGCAGGATCGCAGGCGTGACGCTGATCCTGATGTACCTGGTGGTGCTGATCCTGGTGGCCGTGGTCCTGTTCGGGGTGGCCAGTGTGCTGTTCGGTCGCGGTGAACAGCTGCCGCCGCTGCCCCGGGGCACCACCGCCACCATGCTGCCCGCCTCGGGGGTCACCGGCGCCGACGTCGAGGCCGTCAAATTCGCCCAGGTGCTGCGCGGCTACAAGACCAGCGAGGTGGACTGGGTACTGGACCGGCTGGGCGCCGAACTCGACCAGCTACGGGGCGAGCTGGCGGCCGTGCGGGCCGCGGCCGGGCTGCCGGATCCCACCGCCGGGTTCCGGTACGCAACCCGGGCGGGCGCGGGCTCGGACCCTGACGGGCAATGACCGCGGCCGGCGAGGACGGCCGGCACCGCTGCCCCTGGTCGCTGTCCGCGCCGGCGCCGGATCGGGCGCTGCTGCGGGACTACCACGATGACGAATGGGGCCGCCCGGTCCGGGGGCGGGTCGCCCTGTTCGAGCGGATGACGTTGGAGGCCTTCCAGAGCGGACTGTCCTGGCTGGTCATCCTGCGCAAGCGGGAGAACTTCCGGCGCGCCTTCGCAGGCTTCGACATCGAGACGGTCGCCGGATTCACCGAGGCGGACACCGCCCGTCTGATGGCGGATTCCGGCATCGTGCGCAACCGCGCCAAGATCGAGGCCACCCTGGCCAATGCCAGGGTGGCCGCCGGTCTCGACGTCGACCTGTCCGATCTGCTGTGGCGTCACGCCCCGCCGACGCGCCGCCGTCCGGCCTCCTCCGACGAGCTACCCGCACGGACCCCCGAGTCCATCGCGATGGCCCGCGAACTGAAGGCTCGCGGGTTCCGGTTTGTCGGTCCCACCACGGCCTATGCGTTGATGCAGGCCGTCGGGATGGTCGACGACCATCTGCAAGATTGCTGGGTTCCCAGGCCCCTCGCAGCCCGGGACGTCAGTAAGGGACAATAGAAAACACTAGAATCAGTGCAACCGTCACCCGGTCGGTGTCGGCGGGCCTGCTCGAATCTGGAGGGAGCACTCGATGGCGGCGATGAAGCCGCGGACCGGAGACGGTCCGCTGGAAGCGACCAAAGAGGGGCGTGGCATCGTGATGCGGGTTCCACTGGAAGGCGGTGGCCGCCTCGTCGTCGAATTGACCCCCGCTGAGGCCGCCGCCCTCGGCGATGAACTCAAAGGCGTCACCAGCTAACTTTCGACCCCCGTGCAACCCCGCGCCGACGCGCGGGGTTGCGCACTGCCGATGTCGGCCGGTCGTGGTCTACCCGGACACGCCGCTGTAGATCTCCAGGGTCTGCCCGGCGATCCTGGCCCAGGAAAACTCGTCGACACACCGTCGGCGGCCGGCCACGCCGAGGTCCCGCGCTCTGGCCGGGTCGGCAACCAGGGCGTTGACGGCGTCGGCCAGTCCGGCCTCGAAGGATCGCGGATCCTTGTCGTCGTAGTGCACCAGAATCCCGGTCGCGCCGTCGGCCACCACTTCGGGAATTCCGCCGACGTCGGAGGCCACCACCGCCGTCTCGCAGGCCATCGCCTCGAGATTGACGATACCGAGCGGCTCATAGACCGACGGACAGATGAATGCCGTTGCCGCCGAGAGGATTTCGCGAATCTCCGGAACCGGCAGGAAGTCCCGCACCCAGAACACCCCGCTGCGCCGGGCGGCCAGTTCGTCGACCGCCGACTTGACCTCCGCCCCGATTTCGTGGGTGTCGGGAGCCCCGGCGCACAGCACCAGCTGTATCGCCGGATCGAACCGGTGTGCCGCGGCGATCAGGTGCGGCACCCCCTTCTGCCGGGTGATCCGACCAACGAAGGCCACCATCGGCCGGGACGGGTCGACACCGAGTTCGGCGAGCACCGACTCCGCGGGGTCGGGGGCGGCCGGGCGCCAGACATCGGTGTCGATGCCGTTCTTGACGACATGCACCCGGGCTGGATCCAGTGCGGGGTACACCGACAGCACGTCCTCGCGCATCCGGGCGCTCACCGCGATCACCGCGTCGGCGGCCTGGATCGCGGTGCGCTCCGCCCACAGCGACACCTGGTAGCCGCCGCCGAGTTGTTCGGCCTTCCACGGCCGCTTGGGTTCCAGGGAGTGGGCGGTCAGGACATGCGGGATGCCGTGCAGCAACGCGCTGATATGCCCGGCCATCCCGGTGTACCAGGTATGGGAGTGCACCACGGTCGCACCGGCCGCGGCGGCGGCCATCCGCAGGTCGGCCGACAGTGTCGACAGTGCCGGGTTGGCGTCGGCGAGTGCCGGATCGGGCTGATGGGCGAACGCGGTGGATCGCGGTGCGCCCATGCAGTGCACGTCGACTTGGCACAGCCGGCGCAACTGAGCCACCAATTCGGTGACATGCACCCCGGCCCCGCCGTAAACCTCGGGCGGGTACTCCCGCGTCATCATCGCCACCCGCATATCGCTGACCGTAGTGCCGGGGGTGGGCCCGTGCGGCTCTTCGTGGTGAAACTCTGTTTGCGCTAGCCGTGGCAGGCGGGGGTGGTTAGGTTTACACCTATGAGGGAGTTGCCGCATGTGCTTGGCATCGTCCTGGCGGGGGGCGAGGGAAAGCGGCTCTACCCGCTGACGGCAGACCGGGCCAAACCCGCCGTTCCCTTCGGCGGCGCCTACCGGCTGATCGACTTCGTGCTGTCGAATCTGGTGAATGCGCGCTACCTTCGGATCTGCGTTCTCACGCAGTACAAGTCGCATTCACTGGACCGCCACATCTCCCAGAACTGGCGCTTGAGCGGACTCGCGGGGGAGTACATCACCCCGGTGCCGGCCCAGCAGCGACTCGGGCCGCGGTGGTACACCGGATCGGCCGACGCCATCTACCAGTCGATGAACCTGATCTATGACGAGGATCCCGACTACATCGTGGTGTTCGGCGCCGACCACGTGTACCGGATGGATCCCGAACAGATGGTGAAGTTCCACATCGAAAGCGGTGCCGGGGCAACGGTTGCCGGTATCCGCGTGCCACGCGCGGAGGCCGGGGCGTTCGGCTGCATCGACGCCGACGAGTCCGGATGGATCCGAAGTTTCGTCGAGAAGCCCGCCGATCCGCCGGGAACCCCGGACAATCCCGATCAGACGTTCGTATCAATGGGTAACTACATCTTCACCACCAAGGTGCTCATCGACGCCATCCGCGCCGATGCCGATGACGACACCTCCGACCACGATATGGGCGGCAACATCATTCCGCGGTTGGTGGACGACGGGATGGCCGCGGTCTACGACTTCAACAACAACGAGGTACCGGGCGCCACCGAACGCGACCACGGCTACTGGCGCGATGTCGGCACCCTGGATGCGTTCTACGACGCGCATATGGATCTGGTGTCGGTGCATCCGGTGTTCAACCTCTACAACAAACGCTGGCCGATCCGCGGGGAGTCGGAGAACCTGGCCCCGGCGAAGTTCGTCAACGGCGGATCCGCCCAGGAGTCGGTGGTGGGCGCCGGCAGCATCATCTCGGCGGCGTCGGTGCGCACCTCGGTGCTGTCAAGCAACGTGGTCATCGATGACGGGGCCATCGTGGAGGGCAGTGTGCTGATGCCCGGGGTTCGGGTGGGCCGCGGGGCGGTGGTGCGGCGGGCGATCCTGGACAAGAACGTCGTCGTCGGTCCCGGTGAGCAGGTCGGCGTGGACCTGGAGAAGGACCGGGACCGGTTCGCGATCAGTGCCGGCGGCGTGGTCGCCGTCGGCAAGGGGGTCTGGATCTAAGGTCCCTGCGCCGCGCCTCCCCGCGCCTCCCCGCGAGCAGACATGAACTCGCACGAATCGGGCCCTGTGGGTGCGACTTTATGTCTGTTCGTGGGGAGCGGAGGTGTCTGGTAGCGGGGAGCGACGTCTGCGGCGTCGGCGCAGCAGCCATACCGCGGCCCAGACGAGTGCGATCAGCACGATCAGGACCAGGGCGGGGATCAGGATCGCGATGAAGGTCAGGCTGAGGCTGGTGGCATCCTCGATGGTGCTCAGGACCGGTGCCGCGACGCCGGCGGTCGCAACGTTGGCGGCCGGCCGGACCGTCGACTTGGTCAGGCTCACCACCAGCGCGGTCACCACGCCGATGACCACCGGAACCCACTGGCCGGTGCGGGCGAACTCGGCCGGGTCGGCCACGGCCGCGGTCTGCGAGGCGGTGCCGGAGGCGAACACGATGCCGCCTGAGGTGGGACGGATGAAGGTCTGCACGGCGTCGTTGACCGAGTCCAGGGCCGGGATCTTGTCGGCGACGATCTCGATGACCAGCAGCACCGCGACGATCGCGATCACCCACCCGTTGGCCAGCCAGGCCCAGCCGTCCGGCAGGTTCACCAGGCTGGTGTAGCGGTCCAGCAGGCCCATCGACAGCAGCGGGATGTAGGCGTTGAGCCCGGCGGCGGTGGCCAGACCGAAACCGGTCATCAGTTCCACGGCGGACCCGTCAGTCGCGCGCCGCGATCAGGATGCCGTCGCCGAGTGGGACCAGCACCGGATTGAGCCGGTCATCCTCGGCGATCATCCGGGCGGCCTCCCGCACGGCGGTCACCTCCGCGTCGTGCGCGGCTGGATCGCCGGCCCGGCCGTCGAGAGCGGCATGGTGCAGCACGATCACGCCTCCGGCACGCAACAGCCGTACCCCCTCGCCGACGAAGTGCGGCTGGTCGGCCGGGGCTGCGTCGATGAACACCAGATCATAGGACTCGTCGGCGAGCCGGGTGAGCACGTCCTGGGCCCGGCCGGCGATGAGCCGGGTGCGCCCAGGGCCGACGCCCGCCTCGGTGAAGGCCTGTTTGGCCAGACGCTGATGCTCGGGCTCGATGTCGATCGTGGTGAGGACGCCGTCGTCGCGCATACCGGACAGCAACCAGAGTCCGCTGACCCCGGCGCCGGTGCCCACCTCCACGACCGCCCGGCCGCCGGCGAGACGGGTCAACAGGCTCAGCAGGGCGCCGACCGCCGGGGTGACGGCTCCCGCCCCGGCGTCGATGGCACGCTCCCGCGCCGCCGAGACGATGGCATCCTCCGAGATCGACGCCTCAGCGTGGGCGAGGACCCGGTCGGCCCGGCTGCGTGCCGGTTCGTCGGTGGTGGACATCCTCGCAGCGTAGATCACCTACGGCGGCCCGTGGGCAGGCGCGCCATGCTGCGTCGGGAGCGGCTGGCGTTGCCGGTGACAGCCGATGAAAGCCAATCTAAGGAAATTGCTCATAAATGAACGAGTTATGACGTTTTGCCTTATAGAACCGTGTTAAGGCTGCATTTCTCAGTCAACATTCAGTTTGCTCATAGTGGTCGCACACGCCTCTGGTGAAAGGTAGGGCCCATGACGAACGGCGCCGCTGGGACGGGGAATACCCGACAGAGGGATCGTGTTATGCCTCATGATGCGCCAAACGGTCCGGCGCACGGATATCGGGAGGATCCGACGACCACCATGCTGACGGCCCCAGTGACCATGTCCCATGTCGGGCAGGACGGCGACGCCGACTGGGTGCAGCCGTCCGACGACCTGCAGGGCACCGCGGTGTTCGACGCCACCGGTGACCGGGCCGCGATGCCGTCGTGGGACGAGTTGGTGCGCCAGCATGCTGACCGCGTCTACCGGCTGGCCTACCGGCTCTCGGGCAATCAGCACGACGCCGAGGATCTGACCCAGGAGACCTTCATCCGGGTGTTCCGGTCGGTACAGAACTACCAGCCGGGCACGTTCGAGGGCTGGCTGCACCGCATCACCACAAACCTGTTCCTGGACATGGTCCGTCGTCGGGCCCGCATCCGCATGGAGGCGCTGCCGGAGGATTACGACCGGGTCCCGTCCGACCAGCCCAATCCCGAGCAGATCTACCACGATGCCCGGCTGGGCCCCGATCTGCAGGCCGCGCTGGACTCGCTGCCGCCGGAATTCCGTGCCGCGGTGGTGCTGTGCGATATCGAGGGTCTGTCCTACGAGGAGATCGGTGCCACCCTCGGGGTCAAGCTCGGTACCGTACGCAGCCGCATCCACCGCGGTCGTCAGGCACTGCGGGACCACCTCGCCGCGCGATCCGGCGGTGCGCAGGCCGAGGCCGCCTCAGCCTGACCGCGCCGCGCGTGGGCCGTTCATGACGTGAAGTCCCTGATCGCGCTACATTCGAGTTTGTGGGGTGCGCGGAAGGGAGCGTGGGTGATGGTCGATCCGGGTGATGTGTTCCGTCGGGCGCTGTCCCGGTTGCCGTCGAGCTTCGCTTCGCAGAGTGATGTGCCGGTCGGTGCGCCGCGTCAGTTCAGCTCCACCGAACACCTCTCCATCGAGGCGGTCGCCGCCTATGTCGACGGCGAACTGCGGATGAAGGCGCATCTGCGGGCCGCCCACCACCTGTCGGTATGCCAGCAGTGCGCCGGGGAGGTCGAGTCCCAGAGCCAGGCCCGGGCCGCTCTGCGGGAGTCCCTGCCGGTGAGCATGCCGAGCACCCTGATGGGGCTGCTCACGCAGATTCCCCAATCCACGCCCACCGAACCCGTGCCGCCGCCCGGTCTGGCAGACCCGCTGGCCGGCGACGCGACGCGTGGCCGGCGCAAGCGCCGGTAGGGTGAGGGCAACTATGTGCAGCATGCCCTGGGCTGCTGCTGAGCCTTCGGACAGAGGATGACGTGAGCCCCAACAAGGACACTTCCGGCGGCGCGCACCGGCTGGCGCCCAGGCCGGTTTCGCGGCCGCCGGTTGACCCGCAGGCCACCCGCACCTTCGGCCGCCCGCGTGGTGTCGAGGGGTCGTTCGTCGCCGAGGAACTGCGCCCGGCCGCCTTCCGGAACTCCGAGGAGTTCACTCCCGGGAAGAAGGCGGCGGATCCCGTGCTCGAGGAGGCCTTCAGCAGGCCTCACCGCGGCGCGGAGTCGCTGCAGCGCCACCCGGCCGACGCCGGGGCGCTGGACGGCCAGGCCGGGCCGGAGCAGCCCGCCGATCCATGGCGCGACCCGGCCGCCGGAGTGGCGCTGGGCACCCCCGCGCTGGAGAGGGCGGCACCGGTCGTCATCGGTCCGCCGCCCGGAAAGATCGGGGTGCGCGATGTGCTCTTCGGCGGCCGGGTCTCCTACACGGCGCTGGCGGTGCTGGGCATCATGGCGCTGCTGATCGGCGTTGCCGGCGGCTGGGTCGGCCGGAAGACCGCCGAGGTGGTCGAGGCCTTCACCACGTCCAAGGTGACGTTGTCGACCTCAGACACCGGAGACGTGCCGGCCGGGCGATTCGCCCAGGTGGCCGCCTCGGTGGCCGACTCCGTGGTCACCATCGAGACTGAGAGCGACGAGTCCGGTTCGCAGGGTTCGGGGGTGGTGGTCGATGGCCGCGGCTATGTGGTGACCAACAATCACGTCATCTCCGAGGCGGCCGCCAGCCCAAGCAAATTCAAGATGAGGGTGGTGTTCAACGACGGCAAGGAGGTGCCGGCCAACCTGGTGGGCCGAGACCCCAAGACCGACCTGGCCGTGCTCAAGGTGGACAACGTCGACAACCTCACCGTCGCCCGGTTCGGCGATTCCAACACGCTGCGGGTGGGCGAGGAAGTGGTGGCGGTGGGCGCACCCCTGGGCCTGCGAAGCACCGTCACGACCGGGATCATCAGCGCCTTGAACCGGCCCGTCCCGCTGTCCGGGGACGGGTCGGACACCGATACCGTCATCGACGCGGTGCAGACCGACGCGTCGATCAACCACGGTAACTCCGGCGGGCCGCTGATCAACATGAACTCCGAGGTGATCGGAATCAACACGGCCGGGAAATCGCTGTCCGACAGCGCAAGTGGTCTCGGCTTCGCGATCCCGGTCAACGAGGTCAAACAAACCGTCGAGACCCTCATCAAGGATGGGAAGATCGCCCACCCGACGTTGGGCCTGACCGCCCGGTCGGTGAGCAATGACCTCGCTTTCGGCGCCCAGGTGGCCAATGTGAAGGCGGGCGGGCCGGCTGAGAAGGCCGGCGTCAAGGAGAACGACGTCGTGGTGAAGGTCGGTGACCGGGTGGTCGCCGACGCCGACGAGTTCGTCGTTGCGGTCCGCCAACTCCAGATCGGCAAGGACCAGCCGATCGAGGTGATGCGCGAGGGGCGCAAGGTCATCCTGACGGTGAACCCCACCGCGGACAAATGACCTAGGGGCAACTGACGCCATGTTCGCCAATATCGGGTGGGGCGAGATGCTCCTTCTGGTTCTGGTCGGCCTGGTGGTGCTCGGACCCGAGCGACTGCCCGGCGCGATCCGCTGGACATCCGGCGCCATCCGGCAGGCCCGCGATTATCTCGGCGGTGCGACCAAGGAACTGAGGGAGGAACTCGGCCCGGAGTTCGACGACCTCCGGCAGCCGCTGAGCGAACTCCAGAAGCTGCGCGGGATGACGCCGAGGGCGGCGATCACCAAGCACCTACTCGAGGGCGACGACTCGTTCCTCACCGGCAACTTCGACAGCCCGGCCGCAGGCCGAAGCGACCCGGTCAAACCGCAGAGCGTACCGGCGCCGTCCCAGGCCGCCGGTGGGCCCGCGCCGTTCGACGCCGACGCGACCTGAGCGGTCCGTCGCCGGGTCAGCGCCCGGCGGGATCCAGACCCAGAGACATCCCGGCCAGCCCGCGCCGGCGGGAGGCCAGCTTGTCGGCGATACCGCGCAGTTCCCGGCCGGCCGCGGAGTCCGGGGCCGACAGCACCAGGGGCACACCGGAGTCACCCGCCGTCACCAGCGCCGGGTCCAGCGGAACCTGGCCGAGCAGTGGCACCTCGGCTCCGACCGTCCGGGACAGTCGCTCGGCCACCTGACGGCCGCCGCCTTCGCCGAACACCTGCATGACGGTGCCGTCCGGCATGAGCAGCCCGGCCATGTTCTCCACCACACCGACGAGGCGCTGGCGGGTCTGCAGGGCGATCGCCCCGGCGCGCTCGGCGACCTCCGCGGCCGCGCTCTGCGGGGTGGTCACCACCAGGATCTCGGCACCCGGCAGGAGTTGGGCCACCGAGATGGCGACGTCGCCGGTGCCCGGCGGCAGGTCGAGCAGCAGCACGTCGAGATCGCCCCAGTAGACGTCGGCGAGGAACTGCTGCAGAGCACGGTGCAGCATCGGGCCGCGCCAGACCACCGGGGTGTTGCCCTGGGTGAACTGGGCGATGGAGATGACCTTCACATCGTGCGCGACCGGCGGCAGGATCATCGACTCGACCTGGGTGGGCCGGTCGGATGTGCCCATCATCCGCGGAACCGAATGGCCGTAGATATCGGCGTCGAGAAGGCCGACGGCTAGGCCGCGCGCCGCCATAGCCGCAGCGAGATTGACTGTGACACTGGACTTTCCGACGCCACCCTTGCCGGAGGCCACCGCGTAGACCCGGGTCAGTGAGTCCGGCTGGGCGAACGGGATGACCGGCTCGGCGGCATCGCCGCGCAACTTCTTGCGCAATTCGCTGCGCTGCTCGTCGTTCATCACGTCCAGTTCGACGGTGATCGCGGCGGTTCCCGGGACGTCGGCGACCGCCGCGGTGATCCGTTCGGTGATCTCCGACTTCTTCGGACAGGCAGAGATGGTGAGGTAGACCCCGACGTGGGTGGCGCCATCGGGGCCGACCTCGACGCTCTTGACCATATTGAGTTCGGTGATCGGCCGGCGCAGTTCGGGGTCGATGACCTTGGCCAGGGCGGCACGGACGGCCTTCTCGAGTTCGTTGCTCATCGGTGCCGAGTCTAGGTTGTGCGGCGACGAGTCCCTACGTCAGTGCCACGGTCGCGCGAGCGACGGTGTGGGCGACGATCAGGCGGGCGGGCCGGGCAGAGGGCCCGGCGCCGGCGGCAACACCGGGTTGGCGTCCGCGACGGGGCCCGGAGGCGGCGGCGGGGTCAGCCACGGCGGCGTTCCGGGCGCCGGCACCAGCGGAGCCTCGGCGGAGCCGGGCATACCGGGCAACGGAGCTTCGGCGGAGCCGGGCATGCCGGGCAGTGGGGCACCGGGTAATGGAGCACCGGGTAGCGGGGCCGGGGCGCCGGGCATACCGGGCAGAGGTGCAGTAGCCGGCGGCGCCGAGTCCGCCGCGGCCGGGACACCGGGACCGGGAAGCGGCCCCGCGCCGGGCAGTGGGACAGTTCCGGGCGGGGCCATACCGGGCAGCGGTCCCACCGGGGCCAGCAACGGCGTCGTGGACTGCGGAGGCATCCACGGCATCGGCTGCATCCACGGCATCGGCTGCATCCACGGCGGCAGGTTGTCGGGCACCGGGGCCTGCGAGGGGGCCAATTGCGAGGCCATGCAGATGACCTGGCACCCGTGCTCGGGCAGCACGCTGTCGACCGGACCGGCCGTCGGACCCGGCATCAACTGGCCGGCGGCCATGCTGTTGCCCATCAACTGGGCGGTCGGGTCGACGGTGTGCAGATCGGACATGACGGGATCCAAGCCCTCTGGGACGTCCAGGTGCAGGCTGCCGAGGGCCGGGATCGGGCCGCTGATCGGCGGCAGGTCGATCGGCGCGACTCCGGTGGCATACGCGGCGGCCCAGCCCAACACGTTCTGGGCGTAGGCCATCGAGTTGTTGTAGCGCAGGATCGCGGTCAGCACCTGGGCCTGGTTGCGCAGGTTCAGCCCGCCACTGCACAGGTAGCGGGCGGCGGACAGCGAGGCGTCGAACAGGTTCTGCGGGTCGGCCTTACCGTCGCCGTCGCCGTCGGACGCGTAGCGCGACCAGGTTCCGGGCAGGAACTGCATGGGGCCCATCGCCCTGGCGTAGACGGCCCGGCCACCCACGTTGCTCTGCACGATGACCTCGTTGCCGGGCAGGCTGCCGTCGAGCACCGGGCCGTAGATCGGGCGGACCGACGTGCCGCGGGAATCCGTCGCGCCGCCGTTGGCGTGCGAGGACTCGATGCGGCCGATACCGGCCAGTAAATTCCAGCTCACCCCGCACCCGGGAGCGGTGGCGGCCATCGTCTGCTCCGCCTTGCGGTAGGCGGTCAGCGCCATCGCGGGAATCCGCATACCGCCCGCCGAACTGACCACGGCCGCGGGTGGGGGCGGCCCCAGCGTGGTCGCGGCAAAGCGGAAGTCCGCCGGCGGTTTGGCCATCGCCACCACCGTGACACCGTCGGTCTGCATCTGATCGGCCGCTGCGATCGGGGTGGTGTCATCGGCCTTCACCGGCACCCCGACACCGCCGGGGGCAGCGGCCACGGCACCGGCCAGCACGATCGGGGTCAGCACCGCGATCCCGAACACGGGGGTACCCGACCCCCGGTTGCCTCGGCGCCTTATCCGCACGTGCCCGCCCTCACAGTGATATCCGACCTTGTGAACCCCGTCACCATACCTAAGGGGGTGACGCCGGCGAAACGCATTGGCCAGGTTGTCACCCGCCGGTCTTCTTCGTCCGCCGCTCGGAGTCGTCCTTCCTGCGCGGCGTCGACACGACCGGTTGCAGCGCCTCGAGACGTTCACGTATCTCGTCGAGCTCCCGGCGCAGGTAGTCCCTGGTCGCGACCTCGCCGACGGCCAGGCGCAGCGCAGCCAGTTCGCGGGCTAGAAATTCGGTGTCGGCCTTCGTCTGCTGGGCGCGCCGACGGTCCTCCTCCAGAGCCACCTTGTCGCGGTTCTCCTGGCGGTTCTGGGCCAGCAGGATCAGCGGCGCCGCATAGGCGGCCTGGGTGGAGAAGGCCAGGTTCAACAGGATGAACGGGTAGGGGTCCCAGCGCAGGGTCACCGCGAACAGGTTCACCGTGATCCACACGATGACCAGGACGGTTTGCCAGAGCAGGTAGCGGCCGGTGCCGAGGAACCGGGCGATGGACTCGCTGAACTGTCCGATCGCCTCGGGGTCGAAGCGCAACGACGGCCGCCGCGAGGTGAGCGGGGTGTCGAGGCGCTGCCGGGGGTCGCTCACGTCGGGCCCCCGGCCGCCACGTTGGTGCCGGCATCGTCGAAGCTCTCCCGCCAGTCCGGCGGCAACAGGTGATCGAGCACGTCATCGACGGTCACCGCGCCCAGGAGGTGGCCTTCGTCGTCGACGACCGGTCCGCAGACCAGGTTGTAGGCGGCGAAGTAGCGGGTCACCCCACCCAGGGCGGCGTCGGGCTTGAGGCTGGGCAGGTCGGTGTCGACGATCCCGCTGACCAGGTGCGCCGGCGGCTCCCGCAGCAGTGCCTGCAGGTGTACGCAGCCGAGGTAGCGGCCGGTCGGGGTGGCCGTCGGCGGGCGCACCACGAAGACCAGCGAGGCCAGCGCGGGGGTCAGGTCCGGATCACGCGCCCGGGCCAGGGCCTCGGCCACCGTGGTGTCCGGGGCCAGCACCACCGGGTCCGAGGTCATCAACCCACCGGCGGTGTCGGGGGAGTGGCTGAGCAGCCGTCGCACCGACTCGGAGTCCTCCGGGGCCATTCGGTCCAACAGCGCCTCGGCCTCGGTCGGGTTCATCACACCCAGCAGGTCGGCGGCGTCGTCGGGGTCCATCGCCTCGAGCACGTCCGCGGCGCGCTCGGTGTCCAGTTTGCGCAGCAGTTCGCTCTGGTCGTCCTCGGAGAGTTCCTGAAGGACATCGGCCAGGCGTTCGTCGTCGAGCGCGTCGATCACCTCGGTCCGGCGTTTGGCCGGCAATTCGCGCAGCGCGTCGGCCACCTCGATCGGGCGCCGGCCCTCGAACTGGTGCAGCAGTTGGGCGACTCCCTGCCCGGGCATCGCCAGCCCGGACGGGGTGAGTCCGGCGACGTTCTGCCAGTCCACCACCACGACCGCCGAGCGGCGCCCGAGCTTGCGCTGGCTGCGCACCGCGACCCGGGTGACCATCCAGTCGCGGGTGCGGGTCTGCTCGATGCCCAGGTCGACGACGACGACGTCGACCCCGGCCAGCTGTTCCTGCTCGGGGTCGGTGACCCGGACCCGGGTGTCGAGGATCTGACCCAGGACCATGACCTCGCCGGGGCGCTGGACGAATCGTCGAAGCGAGACGTTGCCGGTGGTGAGGGTGACGGCGTCCGGCTCGATCGCGGTGACACGCAGGATCGGGACGAAAATCCTTCGGCGGGTGAGCAATTCGACGACCAGTCCGAGCACGCGGGGTTGGTGGCGCACGATGCTGATGCTGACCACCACATCGCGGACCCGGCCCAGGGACTCGCCGTCGGGGCCCAGCACCACCATTCCCGCCAGTCGCGCCGCGTATACCCTGTTCACCGACGCCATGACTACAAAGGGTAGGAGTCTGCGCGTGGACTTTCGATATCGACCCCGCCGAACCTGCCTGTCGGTTCCCGGCAGCAATCCGCGGATGATCGAGAAGGCCAAGGGCCTGCCTGCCGACCAGGTGTTCCTCGATCTCGAGGACTCCGTCGCTCCGGATGCCAAGGCCGCGGCCCGGACCCGGGTCGGTGCGGCACTGGCCGGGCCGGGTTGGGCCGGCCAGGTGCGCGGGGTCCGGGTCAATGACTGGACGACGCCGTGGACGCACCTCGACGTGATCGAGGTGGTGGCGGCCGCCGGCGCCCATCTCGATGTGATCGTGCTGCCCAAGGTGTCCGATGCGCATCACGTGCACGCCCTGGACCTGTTGCTCACCCAGGTCGAACGCAGCCACGGTCTGGAGATCGGCCGCATCGGCATCGACGCGCAGATCGAAGACGCCACCGGGCTCACCAAGATCGACGCGATCGCCGGCGGGCCCCGGATCCGGGCCCTGGTGCTCGGACCGGCCGATCTGATGGCCAGCCTCAACATGCGCGCCGGGGTCGTCGGGGAGCAACCCGAGGGCTATGACGTCGGCGACGCCTACCACCACATTCTGATGACGATTCTGATCGCGGCCCGCACGCACGGGGTGGCGGCGATCGACGGCCCCTATCTCAAGGTCCGCGATCTCGAGGCCTTCCGCCGGGTGGCCGGGCGGTCGGCGGCGCTGGGCTACGACGGCAAATGGGTGCTGCATCCCGACCAGATCGCCGCCGGCAACCAGATCTTCTCACCCGCTCAGGACGAGTACGACCATGCCGAATTGGTGCTGGAGGCCTATGGGTGGCACACCTCGGCGGCCGGTGGTGCGCGGGGCGCGGTGATGCTGGGTGAGGAGATGATCGACGAGGCCAGTCGCAAGATGGCCCTGGTGGTGGCCGCCAAGGGGCGCGCCGCCGGGATGGCCCGGATGTCGGCGCCGTTCGCACCGCCCGGCTGACCCTAGTTCCTGGCGAAGACCAACATCACGATCCAAATCGCCATCGCTGCCACCCCGATGGCAATGCCGGCCACGGCCAGGCCGTAGCCGCCCTCCCGGGACCGCTTGATCTGGTTGAGCGCGAGCGCGCCCAGCACGATCCCGATAACGGAGCCGATACCGCACAGCAGACCGAACACCGAGGCCACGATCGACCCGATCGCCAGTTTGTTGGTCCCGGGTGGCGGGGCCGGATAGCCCGGCGGATAGGCATAGCCGCCGGGGTAGGGCGCGCCGTACTCCGGGGGCATCGCATACCCCGGCGGCGGGGGCGGATAGCCGCCGTATGGCTGGTTGAAATCGGCGGGATAACCGGCCGGTGGCGGGAAGGCCGGCCCGGGCTGCACGGGCGGCGGAAAACCGCCCGGCTGCTGGTAGTCCGGGTAGGGCGGGGCCGGAGGGATGCCGTATCCGTAGGCCGGAGAATGTTCGATGGGCGGGGCCTCGTGGCCGCCCGCCGGTGGCTGCTGGCCCTGGTTCTGAGGATCTTCCCCGGGGTCACCGCTGGCAGCTGTCATGCTGATCAACTTAGCGTATGTAATACCGTTAGCCGGTGGCTTATTTGGATGACGAAGCCGATCGGCAGAGGGGAACACAGCAACCATGACCAGTCCTTTTCCGCCCGCGCAGAACCCGGGTGGGGTTCCCGGCGGCATGGCGGGCTCGTCGCGCCGCGGCCCGATGGGCCTGCCGACGCCGCCGAAAGGTTGGCCGGTGGGCTCCTATCCCACCTACGCCGAGGCCCAGAAGGCCGTCGACTATTTGTCCGACAACCAGTTTCCGGTGCAGCAGGTCACCATCGTCGGGGTCGACCTGATGCAGGTGGAGCGCGTCACCGGCCGGCTCAACTGGGCCAAGGTGCTCGGCGGCGGTATCCTCACCGGCGCCTGGCTGGGTGTGTTCATCGGCCTGGTGCTGGGATTCTTCAGCCCCAACCCGGCGCAGTCGCTGCTGGTCGGTGTGCTCGCCGGCGTGGTCTTCGGCCTGATCACCTCCGCGATCCCGTATGCGTTGTCCAAGGGCACCAGGGATTTCAGCTCCACCATGCAGCTGGTGGCGGGCCGCTATGACGTGCTGTGCGACCCGCAGAACGCTGAGCGGGCGCGGGACATGCTGTCGCGGCTGACGCTCTAGCGCCCCGCTGCGCGAGCAGACGCAAACTCGCGCGTTTCGGCAGCGATTCGTGCGACTTTGCGTCTGTTCGTGAGGGGTGTCCAGCGGCGGGTTAAGGTACGCGTCGTGGCGATAGCGGGGCGGGTACGTCGGGTCGGCACGGCGGTTGTGGCCGCGATGACCGCCGCGTCGGCGGTTTCGGCATGCGGATCGGGCCCCGACGACTCGACAGTGAGCCTCTACACGCCGGCCAGTGAGACCGCGACCTTCACCGCGGTGGCCAACCGCTGCAACGAACAACTGGGCGGGAAGTTCCGCATCCAGCAGTTCAGCCTGCCCAAGGGCGCCGACGACCAGCGACTGCAACTGGCCCGCCGGATCACCGGTAACGACCGCACGCTCGACATCATGGCCCTCGACGTGGTGTGGACCGCGGAGTTCGCCGAAGCCGGCTGGGCACTACCGCTGTCCGACGACCCGGCCGGACTGGCCGAGTCCGACGCCACCACCGACACCCTGCCCGGCCCGGTCGAGACCGCGACGTGGCAGGGCAAGCTCTACGCCGCCCCGGTGACCACCAACACCCAGATGCTTTGGTACCGGCCGGATCTGGTCTCTCCGCCACCCGCCACCTGGGATCAGATGCTGGCCGACGCCGCCAGGCTGCACGCCGAGGGTGGCCCCAGTTGGATCGCGGTGCAGGCCAAGCAGTACGAGGGTCTGGTGGTCTGGTTCAACACCCTGCTGGAGAGCGCGGGCGGGCGGGTGCTGTCCGAGGACGGCAAGACCGTCACCCTGACCGACACCCCGGAGCATCGGGCCGCCACCGTCAAGGCCCTGGAGATCATCAAGGCCGTCGCCACCGCGCCGGGTGCGGACCCGTCGGTCACCCAGACCGATGAGGGCACCGCCCGGTTGGCCCTCGAGCAGGGCAAGGCCGCGCTGGAGGTGAACTGGCCGTTCGTGTTCGCCTCCATGCTGGAGAACTCGGTCAAGGGTGGGGTGCCGTTCCTGCCGCTGGATCAGATGCCGGAACTGGCGGGCAGCATCAACGACGCCGGCACCTTCTCACCCACCGACGAGCAGTTCCAGGTCGCCTTCGACGCCAGCCGTCGGGTCTTCGGGTTCGCGCCGTACCCCGGTGTCATTCCGGGACAGCAGGCCAGGGTCACCCTCGGCGGACTCAATCTGGCGGTCGCCTCGACCACCCGCAAACCCGCGCAGGCATTCGAGGCGGTGCGCTGCATCCGCAGCGAGACCAACCAGCGCTACACCTCGATCGAGGGCGGCCTGCCTGCGGTGCGCGCGTCGCTGTATGACGACCCCGAGTTCCAGAAGAAGTACCCGCAGTACGCGATCATCCGTGACCAGCTGACCACCGCCGCGGTGCGCCCGGCGACGCCGAACTATCAGGCGATGTCGACGCGGATCTCAGCCACGCTCGCGCCGATCACCTCGATCGACCCGGAGCGGACCGCCGACGAATTGGCCGATCAGGTCCAGAAGGCGATCGACGGCAAGGGGTTGATCCCGTGACGGCTCCGACCGTGCTGACCAGTGACCGCCGGTCGCAGCGCCGGCTGGCCTACTGGCTGATCGCCCCGGCCGTCGTCCTCATGCTGGCGGTGACCGGCTACCCGATCCTCTACGCGTTCTGGCTGAGCCTGCACCGCTACAACCTGGCCAGCCCGGCCGACACGGCGTTCATCGGCCTCGCCAACTACCAGACCATCCTCACCGACAAGTACTGGTGGACAGCGTTTTTCGTGACCCTGGCCATCACCGTCATCTCAGTGGCGATCGAGTTCGTCCTGGGTCTGGCGCTGGCACTGGTCATGCACCGCACCATCTTCGCCCGCGGCGCGGTGCGCACCGCGATCCTGATCCCATACGGAATCGTCACCGTCGCCGCGTCCTACAGCTGGTACTACGCCTGGACACCCGGTACCGGCTACCTGGCCAACCTGCTGCCCGACGGCAGCGCACCACTGACCCAACAGATTCCGTCACTGGCCGTGATCATCCTCGCCGAGGTGTGGAAGACCACGCCGTTCATGGCACTGCTGCTGCTGGCCGGCCTTGCCCTGGTACCCGACGATCTACTCAAGGCCGCCGAGGTGGACGGCGCCGGGGCGTGGACCCGGCTGGTCCGGATCACCCTGCCGCTGCTGAAGCCGGCCATCCTGGTCGCACTGCTGTTCCGGACCCTGGACGCCTTCCGGATCTTCGACAACATCTATGTGCTGACCGGTGGCTCGAACGACACCGGTTCGGTGTCGATCCTGGGGTACGACAACCTGTTCAAGGCCTTCAACCTCGGGCTGGGCTCGGCGATCAGCGTGCTGGTCTTCGCCTCGGTGGCCGTGATCGCCTTCGTCTACATCAAGCTGTTCGGTGCCGCCGCGCCCGGATCCGATAGCGAGGTGCGTTGAGATGACCCGTCGCACCCTCGGCTGGACCGTGATCAACACCGTGGTGCTCATCTACGCGCTGCTGCCGGTGCTGTGGATCCTGAGCCTGTCGCTCAAACCGACCTCGACGGTCAAGGACGGCAGGCTGATTCCCTCGGAGATCACCTTCGACAACTACAAGGGCATCTTCACCGGTGACGTGTTCTCCTCGGCGCTGATCAACTCGATCGGCATCGGATTGATCACCACGGTGATCGCGGTGGTGATCGGCGGGATGGCGGCCTACGCCGTCGCGCGGTTGGAGTTCGCCGGCAAGAAGGTTCTCATCGGGGCGGCCCTGCTGATCGCGATGTTCCCGCAGATCTCGCTGGTGACCCCGCTGTTCAACATCGAACGCCGACTCGGGCTGTTCGACACCTGGCCCGGATTGATCATCCCCTACATCACCTTCGCGCTGCCGTTGGCGATCTACACCCTCTCGGCGTTCTTCCGGGAGATCCCGTGGGATCTGGAGAAGGCCGCCAAGATGGACGGCGCCACCCCGGGTCAGGCCTTTCGCCGGGTGATCGCGCCACTGGCCGCACCCGGCATCGTCACCGCCGCGATCCTGGTGTTCATCTTCGCCTGGAACGACCTGCTGCTGGCGCTGTCGCTGACCGCCACCAAGGCGGCCATCACCGCACCGGTGGCGATCGCGAACTTCACCGGCAGTTCGCAGTTCGAGGAGCCGACCGGGTCGATCGCGGCAGGCGCAATGGTGATCACCATCCCGATCATCGTGTTCGTTCTCATCTTCCAACGACGGATCGTCGCCGGGTTGACCTCCGGCGCGGTGAAGGGTTAGGCGGAGCTTCCCCATGGCCGAAATCGTTCTGGACCACGTCAGCAAGCGCTATCCCGACGGCGCCACACCGGTGAAGGATCTCAGTCTCACCATCGGCGACGGCGAGTTCGTCATCCTGGTGGGGCCGTCGGGTTGCGGAAAGTCCACCACCTTGAACATGATCGCCGGGCTGGAGGAGATCACCGACGGGGAACTGCGGATCGGCGGTCAGCGGGTCAACGAGAAGGCCCCGCGGGACCGCGATATCGCGATGGTGTTCCAGTCCTATGCGCTCTACCCGCATATGACGGTCCGCCAGAACATCGCCTTCCCGCTGACGTTGGCCAAGCTGAGCAAGGCCGAGATCGAGGCGAAGGTCGCCGAGACCGCCAAGGTGCTGGATCTGACCACGCTGCTGGACCGCAAGCCCTCGCAGCTGTCCGGCGGTCAGCGTCAGCGGGTGGCGATGGGCCGGGCGATCGTCCGCAAGCCCAAGGCGTTCCTGATGGACGAGCCCCTGAGCAACCTCGACGCCAAGTTGCGGGTGCAGATGCGCGGCGAGATCGCCCGGTTGCAGAACCGGCTGGGCACCACCACCGTCTACGTCACCCACGACCAGACCGAGGCGATGACCCTCGGCGATCGGGTGGTGGTGCTGCGGGCGGGCGAAGCCCAGCAGATCGGCACCCCCGACGAGTTGTACAACCATCCGGTCAACCTGTTCGTCGCCGGGTTCATCGGTTCCCCGGCGATGAACTTCTTCCCCGCAGCCGCAACCGAGGGCGGATTGCGTATGCCGTTCGGGACGGTGACCCTCGGTGACACCGCGCGAAACGCGTTGGCCCGCCACGCCCGGCCCGCCAACGTCATCGTCGGGGTGCGGCCGGAGAATTTCGAGGACGCCACCCTGATCGACGCCCATGAGCGGGCCCGTTCGCTGACCTTCGGTGTGCGGGCTGATCTGGTCGAGTCGCTCGGCGCCGACAAGTACGTGTACTTCTCCACCGGCGGGGCAGGGGCCCGGTCAGCTCAGCTGGCCGAGCTCGCCGCCGAGTCCGGCTCCGGCGAGAACCGTTATGTGGCAAGGGTGTCCGCGGAGTCGCCGGCGGCAACCGGTCAGACCGTCGAACTGGCGCTGGACACCACCAAACTGCATGTGTTCGACGGCGACACCGGAGTGAACCTCACCGCGTGAGCGATCCGCTGGCACGACTGCGCGATCACCTGCGGGCCCACTTCGCCGGCCTGGGAATCGACTCCGAACCCGATGTCGCCAGCGTCACCTTCCTCGGGGTGGAGCGTATCGACGTGCTGCGGTTCGGCCCCGACCCCCGGCCCGGATTCGATGATGTCTTCCATCACGTATCGGTGGGCTGCTCACGGCATCCGATGACCGATGCGGCCGCGGCCGTGTCGGATCCGCTGCGCGGTCCGCGGGCCGAGATCGTGCTGAGCCTGCGTTCCGGAACACCGGTCACCGGCCTGGCCCGCAGCCTCGCCGTGGTCGCCGCCACCCCGGCCGTCGACGGGGTCGTGCTCTCACCCGATGCGCTGGTCGACCTGTCCGCGCCGCTGTGGACCGGTGCCCCGTTCACCGCTGTGCTGCTTGGGGATTCGGAAATCCCCGAGCTGTCACTGGATCCGCCGGCCGATCCGGTGACGTTCCTGTCGGCGGTGCCGATCACCCAGACAGAGGGGGCCTGGGTGCGGCTCAAGGGCGGCCCGGCGATGCGGCAGGCCTGGAGCGACGACGGCGTGGATGTGCTGGACCCGGGCCGGCCGGCGGCGCGGCCGGTCTGAGGCCGGTCAGAGCCAGTGATTCCGCCGGAACTTGTAATACATGAACCCACAGACCGTGGCCATCAGGGTCAAGACGGTCGGGTATCCCCACTGCCAATTCAACTCCGGCATGTCCGCGAAGTTCATGCCGTAGATACCGGCGATCATGGTCGGGACGGCGGCGATCGCGACCCAGGCCGAGATCTTGCGCATATCGAGGTTCTGCTGTAACTCCACGCGTGCCAGGGTGGCGTGCACCAGCGAGGTCAGCATCTCGTCGTAGCCGGCGATCCGGTCGGCGGCCAGGGTCTGGTGGTCGCCGACGTCGCGCATGTAGCGGGCGACCTCCTTGGGGAGCAGGTCCCGGTACTCGTTCTGCAGTTTCGCCAGGGCATCGGTCAGCGGCCACACCGCATTGCGTAATTCGACTACCTCGCGCTTGAGCAGGTAGATCGGCTCGATCCGGGTCTTGGTGTGCGGGGAGAAGGTTTCCTCCTCGATATCGCTGATGTCGGCCTCCATGGACAGCGTCACGTCCCGGTAGCTGTCCACGACGTGATCGGCAATCGCATGCATCACCGCGCACGGGCCCAGCGCCAGTTGGGCGGGGTTGGCCTCCAGATAGCTGCGCACCCGGGCCAGGCCGGTGTGGTCGCCGTGGCGGACCGTGACGACGAAGTCGGGTCCGACGAAGACCATGATCTCGCCGGTCTCGACGATTTCGCGGGCCAGGTGCACCGTCTCGTGGGGAATGTAATTGACCGTCTTCAGGACCAGGAACAGCGTGTCGTCGTAGCGTTCGATCTTGGGTCGCTGGTGGGCGTGCACGGCATCCTCGACCGCCAGTGCGTGCAGGCCGTAGACCTCGGCAACTGTCTCCATCTGGAACTGGTCGGGTTCATGCAGTCCGATCCAGACGAACGCCTTGCGGCCTTCGGCCAGCAGATCGCGGGTCCGTATCAGCGCGCCGGCGTGGCTGAACTTTCCCGGTAGCCGATGGCCGTCGGCGTAAACGGCGCAGTCCACCACCGCCTCGGATACCGGAAGGTGAATCCGGGTGGGGTCCGGATCGGGCGGGTGGGGACGGGTCACCCCGAGCAACGTCGGCGGGCGCGGCCTGAACGTCGGCATGGCGGTGATGCTACGCGTGCGGCGCCCCCTGGCGGGCTGGAAGCCATTCCCGTTCGCGTACCCTGACGCGGTGTCTGAAACGGTGCCTGCCTCCCATCTCGTCATCGATGACGAGGAAATCTTCGCCGCCCACCGGGGCGGGAAACTGTCGGTCGAACTGAAGGCCCCGCTGGACACCCAGCGCGCCCTGTCGATCGCCTACACCCCTGGCGTCGCGCAGGTCAGCAGGGCCATCGCCGCCGACCACACGCTGGCGGCCCGCTACACCTGGGCGCACCGCCTGGTGGCGGTAGTCAGCGACGGCAGCGCCGTGCTGGGCCTGGGCGATATCGGCCCGTCGGCCTCGTTGCCGGTGATGGAGGGCAAGTCGGCGTTGTTCAAGACCTTCGCCGGACTGGACTCGATCCCGATCGTGCTGGCCACCAAGGATCCCGACGAGATCGTCGACATCCTGGTCAAGCTGCGGCCGACCTTCGGAGCGGTCAACCTCGAGGACATCTCCGCTCCGCGCTGCTTCGAGATCGAGCGCCGGGTCATCGAGGCGCTGGACTGCCCGGTCATGCACGACGATCAGCACGGCACCGCGATCGTGGTGCTGGCTGCGCTACTCGGCGCCACCGCGGTGCTGGACCGCAAAATGAGCTCGCTGAAGATGGTGATCTCCGGCGCCGGTGCGGCCGGCGTGGCGTGCGCCAACATCCTGCTGGAAGCCGGACTGAGCGATATCACCGTGGTGGACTCCCGCGGTATCGTGCACAGCGGCCGCGATGACCTCAACTCGGTCAAGGCCGAGCTGGCGGCCCGGACCAACCCGGAGGGCCGCACCGGCGGGGTGGCTGAGGCACTGGCGGGTGCCGACGTGTTCCTCGGGGTGTCGGCCGGCAAGGTGCCCGAGGAGTTGATCGCCTCGATGGCTCCGAACAGCATCGTGTTCGCCTGCTCGAATCCGGACCCGGAAATCCATCCGGAGGTGGCCCGGCGGCACGCCGCCATCGTCGCGACCGGTCGCAGTGATTTCCCCAACCAGATCAACAACGTGCTGGCCTTCCCCGGGGTGTTCCGCGGGGCGTTGGATGCCGGGGCCCGGCGGATCACCGAGAAGATGAAGGTGGCTGCCGCCGAGGCCATCTTCTCCGTCGTCGGCGACGATCTGGCGCCCGATCACATCGTGCCCAGCCCACTGGACCCGCGGGTGGGTCCGGCGGTCGCCGCCGCGGTCGCCGCTGCCGCCGAGGTGTGAGCCGGACCGGCGCGATGAGGCCTGCCCGGTGGCTGCTGCTGGTACTGGTGGCTGTGCTGGCGGTCTCCTGCGCCGGCCCGGTTGGGCGTCCGTCGCTGGTAATCGGCGCCACCGCGGATCCGCAGAGCATGCTGCTGGCCAATATCTACGCCGCCGGGTTGCGCTACTACGGCACTGATGCCCGGGTCGAAAACTCCGACGACCCGTTGGCCGCGCTGGATGCCGGAACGGTCCGGGTGGCAACGGGTTTCACCGGTGAACTGCTGCAGCGATTCGACCCGGGATCGGCGGCCAGATCAGCCGAGCAGGTGTACCGGTCGATGATCGGCGCACTCCCGGAGGGTATCGCCGCCGGCGACTATGCCACCGCGGCCGAGGACAAACCGGCACTGGCCGTCACCGAGACCACGGCTACCGCGTGGGGAAGTCGGGATCTGGCCGCACTCGTGCGCAACTGTGCGCGGGTCAGCGTGGGCGCCCCGACCGGTAGTTCCAGCCCGGATACGGTGGGGGACTGCACCCTGGCTCCGGCCCGTGAATTCGGCACCGCGGCAATGCTCTTCGATGCGCTGCGGGCGGGTTCGGTGACCGCGGTGTGGACCACCACCGCCGCGACCGGGCTGCCCGACGGTGTCGTCGTTCTCGTCGACCGCAAACCGGCGCTGATCCCCGCTCAGAATGTCGTCGCCCTGTACCGGCGCAACGAACTCGACCAGATGCAACTGCGGGCGATCAACGAGATCGCCGGTGTGCTCGATACCGCCGCACTGGTACAGATGCTGACCGAGGTCGGCAATGGGGCCGATCCGGAGGCCGTCGCGCAGCAGTGGCTGGCGGACAACCCCCTGGGCCGCTAAGCGTCAGCGCATCCGAGCCGAAGGGTCAGCGCATCCGGGGCATGAACCTGCCGGCCAGCGCGGTCAGGGCGCGCTGATACCCGGACCCGGAGGCGCGGACGAACGTATCCAGGATCTTCGCGTCGGCGCCGACCAGGACCTTGGCCTTGTTCTTGGCCACCCCGTCGAGGATGACCTGCGCCGCCCGTTCCGGTGAGGTGCGGGCCATCTTGTCGAACCATTCCGCCGCGCCGGCGGTGTCGATGCCTTCGGCGCCGGTGGCATTGCGGGCGATGGCGGTCTTGATACCGCCGGGATGCACGGTGGTCACCTTGACCGGGTGACCGGCCAGGGCCATCTCCATGCGCAGGGCCTCGGTGAAACCGCGGACGGCGAACTTGGCCGAGTTGTAGGCGGCCTGCCCGGGCACCGCGAAGAGGCCGAAGATGCTGGAGATGTTGATGACGTGGCCGTCGCCGGAGGCGATCAGGTGCGGAAGGAAGGCCTTGGTGCCGTTGACCACCCCCCAGTAGTCCACGTCCATGATCCGTTCGATGTCCTTGAAGTGGGTGATCTCGACGTCCCCGCTGTAGGCGATACCGGCGTTGTTGTAGATCTGGTTGATCTTGCCGAAGTGGTCCTTGACCTCGTCGGCATAGAGCAGGAACCGCTCCCGTTCGGTGACGTCGAGGCGGTCGGCCTTGACCGCGGCCCCGATCGAGGCCAGCCGGTCCTCGGTGAGCTTCAGGCCCTCGGTGTCGACATCGCTGATCGCGACCGAGGCGCCGGAGCGACCCAGTTCGACTGCCAAGGCCTGCCCGATACCCGAACCGGCCCCGGTCACCACTGCTACTTTGCCGGCGAATCCCTGCATGAACGCTCCTGTTGACGGGTGTCGAGTGAGGGGGTGTCGAATGTTGTGAGGGTAACAATCGGGTGCGTAACGCCCGCGTCGGCCCATACGATGGCTAGATCATGAAGGTTCGCCGTACAACTGGTTCGCTGGTGCTCGCCGCCGGGCTCATCAGCGGTGTATTCGCCGTTCCCGCCCAGGCCGACACGATTGGCGATGTCGACGATTTCCTGACCACCCTGGATGGCCTGGGTATCACCGATATCGCGCCCGGGGATGCCGTGGCGCTGGGTGAGTCGGTCTGTCCGCTGCTGGCCGAGCGAGGCCAGAGCACCGCCGATATCGCCGGCAAGGTGTCCGACGCGATCGGCCGGCCACTGGGCCCGGCCACCATGTTCACCGGGGCGGCCATCTCGTTCCTGTGCCCGCGGGCGGTGGAGAGGGTGACCGACAATCTCCTCGACGGCAGCTCGCTACTGCCGTTGCTCGGCAACTGAGACCCCTGCTTCGGGTCTCCTGCGCCGGCGAGCGTGCGCAGACGTCCGCTCCGCACGGCGTGTCGGCGTGCCGACACGCACGCTCGCGGCGAGGTTGGGGGACACGGGCGGGGATTCAGCCGAACGCGGTGTCGATGATCTCCTGCTGCTCGACGGCGTGCACCTTCGATGAGCCCGACGACGGCGCCGAC
>ERZ888423.799-NODE-799-length-31215-cov-12.979268_pt1 | contig 31215 bp, 27 predicted proteins | sample MGYA00520523_ERZ888423 | MGnify/ENA primary metagenome ERZ888423 (study PRJEB32303, sample SAMEA104408611) | aquatic metagenome | biome: Brackish water; feature: Pelagic; material: water | place: Baltic Sea | collected 2014-06-08T10:24:00 | depth 30,27 m ...
AAACGAAATTCAGTTTTCTATATTTTTTAAAACACATATAAACGAAATGACATAAATATTTACGATAAATTAAAGTGGATTTTAGGATTTTTAATGGTCTTTGCATTAATTGTTATTACCAATTTAATTGATAAGAACAATTTTACAAGAATAAAAAATTCAATAGTTTCAATCTACGAAGATAGTCTTGTGGTAAATGATTTGATATTTGAAATCTTAAAATTAGTTCAAGATAAAGAAATGCCAATAGTTGTCTAAAACGTAGATTTTTATTAAAAAAATACTTCTTTTGATGAACAAATTCAGGGTTTTATCACTAGTTATGAGGATACAAGGAAGACATCTCAAGAACGAAAAGTTAAAGATAATATTCAACAATTATCTAAAATAGCAACATCAACAGTTAGTAAAGTTTTTAAGGGCAAAGAAATACTTATCAATCTTATTTTTGAAATTAAAGAAAACTTATACGATTTAACAAAAATTCAACTAATTGAATTAGAAATACAAATGTCAATCATCTAAAAAGCAACTGATAATGTTGAATCATTCACACAAATCGAGATTTATGTATTTATTTTTTTAGTGGTTGTAGTTTAGATTATAGTAATGTATAATCCGAAAAAAGAGGTTGAATAAGAAAAAACAGTACTCAATGCGATTAAATATGCATTTATTTCTTGTGAAAAATTCAAAATTTCTTTTTGAACTGAAATGTCATTATAAATGGTAATGCTGTGTTTAGGTAATGTAAATTCCTCAATAAAAGCTTTAATTTTTTTTGCCTCAAAAGCACTTTCAAAATTTGACGGTCTTATTTCTTTCAATAAATGAATTTTACTGTCAAAAATAATTGCAAATTCAATCAATTTTCTTAAGACCTCTTTTTTATAACTATTTTTGAAACTCGAAGTAAAAAAAAGATTCTTCATTTTGAATTTTTCACTGTCTTTCTTCACTACTAAGAAAGGTTTTTTGATTTCCTTTCCACTTTTTCTGAATTTAAACCTATAATTATAAGATGTGCATTTATTTTATCTGTGCAAGCCAAAAATACCTTTATATGGATTTTGAAATCTTATGAGATGATGTGCCTCCTTATATTCAGTAAAAAACGGTCTTTAAAATCTAAAATTTGTTTTTATATTTTTCTCAAATAAAGCATACTTTCAGGAATGATAAATTCACTTCTTCAGCCCATGTTAGAAATACCTGAAGGCAATTCAACAATTTTTAAAAAATAGATAATACTTCCTGATTTTTGAGCAATTTTGGCAGTCATTTTTGAGGCGCATTCTGATGATTTTGAAAAATCAATTGTAACTAAAAATTTTCCCACAAATGGCACTTTTTTTAAAAATGAATGGAGTTCTTAAAAATACAAAAATGAATTGAATTATAATCAATTTGGTAAATCATAAACATTTAGTATATTTGCACCGAAAAATATGGGAAAATGAAAATGAAGGGGACTTGGAGTCCCCTCTTTTTATATCTAAAGAAGTTATTTTTTTGAGGGTATTTAGTAAAAGTAAAAATGAATCAAGCAAAAGTAAGATATTTAGTTGAAGAGGCATTAGCAGAAAACGAAACATTGTTTCTGATAGATCTTTCAATTTCTGTTAATAACAAAATTAACGTAGTTGTTGATGGTGATGAAGGTGTTCCATTAAGTGAATGCATCAGAATTAGTAGAAATGTGGAGCATAATTTAGACAGAGAAGCTGAAGATTTTTCGTTAGAAGTTTCTACTCCAGATATTTCAAAACCAATAAAATTAAAAAGACAATATATAAAAAACATCCAAAGAATTCTAAAAGCAACCACAATTGCTGATGAAGAAATTGAAGGAATTTTAACAGATGTTACTGACGAAAATATTGTGTTAGTTTGGAGTGCAAGAGAGCCAAAACTGGAAGGAAAAGGAAAAATGACTGTTGAAAAAACAGCAACCATAAAGTATAAAGATATTAAAGAAGCAAAAGTGAAGATTGTATTTTAAGAAAATTAGGTAATGGAAAATATAGCGTTAATTGAATCGTTTTCTGAATTTAAAGATAACAAAAGTATAGACAGAGTAACATTGATGTCTATTTTAGAAGAAGTTTTTAGAGCAGCTTTGAAAAGAAAGTTTGGCTCTGATGATAATTTTGATATTATTATAAATCCCGATAAGGGAGATTTAGAAATTTGGAGAAATAGAGTTGTGGTTGCAGATGGAATGTCTGGGGACGATAATGAACAAATAGAACTAAGTGAAGCAAGAAAAATTGAACCCGATTTTGAAATTGGTGAAGATGTTTCTGAGGAAGTAAAACTGATCGATTTAGGAAGAAGAGCGATTTTAGCTTTGCGCCAAAACTTGATTTCAAAAATTTACGAACACGACAGCACTAATATTTTTAAACAATTTAAAGATTTAGAAGGCGAATTATATACTGCTGAAGTTCACCACATTCGTCACAATGCAATTATTTTATTAGATGATGATGGGAATGAAATTATATTGCCAAAAAGCGAACAAATTCGTTCAGATTTTTTTAGGAAAGGAGATTCTGTTAGAGGAGTTGTAAAATCTGTTGAACTCAGAGGAAACAAACCTTCAATTATTTTATCAAGAACTTCCCCATTATTTTTAACTAAATTATTCGAACAAGAAATTCCAGAAGTTTTTGACGGATTAATTACAGTTGAAGGTGTTGCAAGAATTCCTGGCGAAAAAGCTAAAGTAGCTGTTGATTCTTATGATGATAGAATAGATCCTGTTGGAGCTTGTGTTGGTGTGAAAGGTTCAAGAATTCATGGAATTGTTCGTGAATTAGGAAACGAAAATATTGATGTAATCAATTACACAAAAAACGAACAATTATACATTGCTAGAGCTTTGAGTCCTGCAAAAGTAACTTCTATGGAAATAGAAAAATATGAATCTGAAAAAAATGGAAAAAAAGGTCGCGTAAAAGTGCTTTTAAAACCAGAAGAAGTTTCAAAAGCTATTGGAAAAGGCGGAGTAAACATTCGCTTAGCAAGTGAATTAACAGGTTATGAAATCGATGTTCAAAGAGAAGGTTTTGAAGAAGATGTTGAGTTAACAGAATTTGGTGATGAAATTGAAGGATGGATTATTCAAGAATTAAAAAGCATAGGATTAGACACCGCAAGAAGTGTTTTAGAAACTTCTGTTGCTGAATTGGTAAAAAGAACTGATTTAGAAGAAGAAACAATATTAGATGTTCAAAGAATTTTGAAAGAAGAATTCGAGGATTAATCTAAAAAACATATGCAATTAGAAAGCATATTTTTTAAATTTTAAAGGTTAAAAAAAAATATATGTCTGAAGACAAAACAATGAGGCTTAACAGTGTTTTAAGGGAGTTAAACATTTCTCTTGATAGAGCTGTGGAATTTTTAGTAAAAAATGGTCACGAAATCGAAGCAAGACCAACCACTAAAATTTCACAAGACACATATCAAGTACTTCTTGACGGCTTTGAAACAGATGCTAGCAAAAAAGCAGCATCAAAAGAAGTTGGTGAGGAAAAACGCAAAGAGAAAGAGGCAATTCGTTTTGAAATTGAAGCAAAACTCGAAAAGAAACGTGTTGAAGATGCAAAAAAAGAAGAGGAAGTTTTAAGAGTAAAAGCTGATAAATTTGAGTTTAAAACAGTTGGTAAAATTGATTTAAATAAATTTGAGAAAAGTACTGAAGTCAACAAAGTTCATATAGAAGAACAACCTATTGAAGTCCCAAAACAAGTTATTAAAACAAAAGAGGAAATTATTGAGGTAAAAAAAGAGGTAGTTGAAAAGAAAAAAGAAGAAATCTTTGTTGGGACTAAAAAATTAGAACAGCCAATTGTTAAGACTTCAAAACCATCTAAAATTCAAGAAAAAGGCTATGAAGTTGTTGAGGAAATAGTTGAAATTACTGCCGAAAATGCAGAACCAATTTTGACTCAGTATAAAAAATTAGATGGCCCTAAAATGACAGGTAAAACAATTGACTTAAAGCAATTTGAAAGACCAAAAAAGAAAAACCCTGAGGTAAAAAAAGAAACTCCTGCAGATGTCAGAAAAAAACGCAAACGCATCACTAAACTAGGAACGAATGAACCAAATATTAGATCTCAAGAAAATAGTAGCAGACCAAATCAACCAAACCAATCAAATCAGGGGGGTCAAAGAAGTCAACCTGGACAAGGAAATAATAGACCACCAAGTCCATTTAGACCAAGAGCAACTCAAGCTCCAATTAAAAAAGAAGACACTACAGAAGCTGACATTCAAAAGCAAGTAAGAGAAACCTTAGAAAAACTTCAGGGAAAATCTAGCAGAGGAAAAGGAGCAAAATATAGAAGAAATAAACGTGATGCCCACAGAGAACAATCTGAAGCAGAACAAGAGGCGCAAGCACTTGATAGCAAAATTCTGAAAGTCACTGAATTTGTAACCGTAAGTGAAGTTGCAACCATGATGGATGTTCCTGTAACTCAAATTATTTCTGCATGCATGTCACTAGGTATGATGGTTACTATGAATCAACGTTTAGACGCTGAAACATTAGTGATTGTGGCTGAAGAATTTGATCATAAGGTAGAATTTGTTGGAGCAGCAGTTGAAGAATCAATAGAAACTGTTGAAGACAATCTCGAAGATTTAATCACTCGCGCACCTATTGTTACAGTAATGGGACACGTAGATCACGGAAAAACATCCTTATTAGATTATATTAGAAAAGCAAACGTAATTGATGGTGAAAGTGGAGGAATTACGCAACACATTGGAGCATACGCAGTAAAAGTTGGTGATCAAAAAATTGCTTTTTTAGATACGCCTGGTCACGAGGCATTTACTGCAATGCGAGCACGTGGAGCACAAATTACGGATTTAGTAATTATTGTTGTTGCTGCTGATGATGATGTAATGCCACAAACCAAAGAAGCTATATCTCACGCACAAGCTGCTGCAGTTCCTATTATTTTTGCAATCAACAAAATTGACAAACCCAATGCAAATCCGGATAATGTAAAAACACAATTATCTGCCATGAATTTGTTGATTGAAGAATGGGGAGGAAATATTCAATCTCATGATATTTCAGCAAAAACAGGACAAGGTGTAGAAGAATTACTTGAAAAAGTATTATTGGAAGCTGAAGTTTTAGAATTGAAAGCAAATCCAAATAAAAATGCAAAAGGAACAGTTGTAGAAGCGCAATTAGACAAAGGTCGTGGATATGTAACCACTATTTTAGTTCAAGCTGGAACATTAAAAGTTGGAGATTATTTATTAGCTGGAAAAAACAGTGGTAAAGTAAAAGCCATGTTTGATGATAAAGGAGTTAAACTTAAAGTAGCAGGCCCTTCAACACCAGTATCAGTTTTAGGATTGGATGGAGCTCCACAAGCAGGTGATAAATTTGTTGTTTTTGATGATGAGCGTGAAGCTAAACAAATTGCTGCAAAAAGGTCACAATTGCAAAGAGAACAGTCTGTAAGAACTCAAAAAACATTGACACTTGCCGAAATTGGACGAAGAATTGCTTTGGGAGATTTCAAAGAGTTAAATATTATTTTAAAAGGAGACGTAGATGGTTCAGTAGAAGCATTAGCAGATTCTTTCCAAAAACTATCAACAGAAGAAATTCAAATCAATATTTTACATAAAGGTGTTGGAGCCATCACAGAAAGTGACGTTTTATTAGCGACAGCTTCTGACGCAATTATTGTTGGATTCAATGTTCGTCCTCAAGGAAATGCAAGAACAATTGCTGATAGAGAAGAAGTTGATATCAGAACATATTCAATTATTTATGATGCTATCAATGATTTAAAAGATGCAATGGAAGGCATGCTTTCTCCTGAAATGAGAGAAGAAATAAGTGGAAATGTTGAAATCAGAGAAGTATATAAAATTTCTAAAGTAGGAAATATTGCTGGTTGTATGGTAATATCTGGGAAAATATTCAGAGACTCATTAATCAGAATTATAAGACAAGGTATTGTAGTTCATCAAGGAACTTTATCCTCATTAAAAAGGTTTAAAGACGATGTAAAAGAGGTTGCCAAAGGATATGATTGTGGTTTACAAATCAAAAATTACAACGATATTGAAGAAGGTGATTTAATTGAATCTTACAAAGAAGTTGCTGTTAAAAAGAAACTTTAATAGTTTTTTTTATTTTAGTAATTAGGTTGAATATTATTTCCCAACAGAAACGACAATCAATCCCGAAAACTGATTTGAAAAATTCATCAATGCTTTATCTGCTTCCAATTTAGTTTTATAATTTCCAACTTGAACTTTCCAATAAGGTTGGTCGTAGCTTAATTTTGTATAAACATCTGGGAAAGTTGATGAAAATCTGTTTTGAGAGTTTCTTGCACTATTTTCCTCGCCATAAAAAATCTGAATTCTATAACCAAAACCAACATCTTTATTAAAAACTCTTTTTTTGGCAATTAAATTTTTAATTTGAGGGCTTAAATTTGTGTTGTTTTGGGCTGAAATATTATCCAAACCAAGAATCAATAATAATCCAAAAGACAAATAAAAATAAATAGATTTCACAAGATATTAATTTAGACAAAAGTAATAACAACTTTCTAAAAAATATCTTAAAAAACATTATTTAGAATTATTATAAATTAATGTTTAGCTTCTATTCCTATTTTTAAAATTTGTCAATAAGCACTACTTTTGTGCGACTATTCAAAAAGCGTTTTTTGAACCATTTTATACACGACACTAAAAATAGTTTGTAAATATGAAAAGTGTAGCATTACACAGTAAACGAACCCTAGTTTTTTTTAAGAGTTTTACAATCATACTGTTTTTCGCATTTAGCCTATCTTCTTTTTCCCAAGAAGTAGATGAAGCACGCCAAAAAGAAGGTAGAAATCTTTATAAATCATTATGTGCGTCTTGTCACAAATTAGACAAAAAATTGGTTGGTCCTGCATTAGGAAATATAGAAACAAGGAGAGATCGTGAATGGTTGTATAAATGGATAAGAAACAATGCAGAGCTAAGAGCTTCAGGCGATAGAGATGCTATCGCTGTTTATGAAGAATATAATGGCGCTGCGATGTCTGCTTTCCCTCAGTTAACGGATAAAAATATTGATGACATTTTATATTATACAACTGTTGGTGATCCAAAACCAAAAGTAGCTGAAGTGACTGCTGATGCAATCCCATCAGGAGGAACAACTTCCTCAGCTCCAAGTTGGTTGATTTATGTCCTGGCAGCTGCAATTGTTGTTGCTTTCTTGATGATTGCAAGTTTGTTGAAACAAGTAAATGAACTTAAAGGAAATAAAGCTCCAGAAATAAAATCAGAAATAAAAAGAGATTTGAAAGAACTTTGGGAAGGCGTTAAAGAAAATACATTCTTAAAAATTACCTCAATAATTTTCTTATTATTATTGTCTGCATACATTGGTTTTGGAACTTTGTTTAAAGTTGGTGTTGACCAAGGATATTCCCCTTTGCAACCAATTGCTTTTTCTCACAAAATTCACTCAGGAGATAATAAAATTGATTGTCAATATTGTCATTCATCAGCAAAACACAGTAAGCACTCTGGAATTCCATCAGTGAATGTTTGTATGAATTGTCATGAAAACATTGCTGAAGTTGCTGAGGGAACAGTTGTTGAATGGGATGGTGTAACTTATGGAAAAGCAGAGTTAGATAAAGAAATTGCAAAAGTTTATAAAGCTGCTGGTTGGGATCCTGAAGCTTTAGAATATACGGGAAATACCAAGCCAATAAAATGGATTCGTATTCACAATTTACCTGACCATGTATACTTTAACCACTCACAACATGTTAAAGTCGGTGGTTTAGAATGTCAAAATTGTCATGGTCCTGTTGAAGAAATGGATGAGATGTATCAATTTTCTCCTTTAACTATGGGATGGTGTATAAATTGTCATAGAGAAACAAAAGTGGATTTGAAAGGAACAGAGTACTATGACAAAATTCATCAAGAGTTGGCTAAAAAATATAATGTAGAACAAGTTTCTGTTGCTCAACTTGGAGGACTAGAGTGTGGAAAATGTCATTATTAATCAATCAATAAAACTAGCTTTTAGTCCTAGCATAAAAACTATTAACTAAAAACTAAAAACTAATAACTAAAAATAAATGGCTTCTGACAAAAAATACTGGCAAAGTGTTGAAGAACTAACAAATAGTTCTTTTGTTGAAACGTTAAGTAAAAATGAGTTTATAGAAGAAATTCCAACAGACAAATTTTTAGGTAATAAAGAAACATTATCGAATTCTTCTACATCTCGTAGAGATTTCTTAAAATATGTTGGATTCACAACAGCAGCTGCAACTTTGGCAGCTTGTGAAGGACCTGTGAGAAAATCAATTCCTTATGTTGTAAAACCAAATGATATCATTGCCGGTGTTGCTGATTGGTATGCAACTTCGATGGCTGATGGTTATGATTTTGCGAATATTTTGGTAAAAACTCGCGAAGGTCGTCCAATTCAAATCATGCCAAATAAAGATGCGAACGGAACAACAAGTGCAAGAGTTCAAGCTGCAATTTTATCTTTATATGATGAAAAACTTCGTTTGAAAGAACCCGTAAAAGACGGAAAAAACATCTCCTGGATCGAAGCTGATAAGGAAATTGGAGCAGCATTAAAAAAATTAAAAGATTCAAATTCTCCTGTTGTTTTATTAACAGGAACAATGGCTAGTCCGTCAACTGACAAAATTATTCAAGAATTTATTGGTCAATATCCAAATGTAAAACATGTCATTTATGATGCAGTTTCTGAATCTGCAACTACTGATGCTATGATGATGATGTATGGAAAACGCGCATTGCCAAATTATGATTTAGACAAAGCAAAGATAATCGTTTCTTTTGGAGCTGATTTTTTAGGAGATTTTCATGGTGGATTTGAAAAACAGTATGTTGCTGGAAGAAAACCAGAAACAGGATCAATGTCATATCATGTTCAGTTTGAAAGTAATATGTCATTAACAGGCGCAAATGCTGACAAGAGGATTGTAACAAAACCTTCTGATCAAATTTTTGCTTTGGTAAATTTATTCAACGCAATTACTGATTCAAATGTTGCATCAAAAGCAACTCCAGTAGATGCTCAAGTGAAACAAATGGCCTCTGAATTGAAAAAAGCTGGTTCAAAAGGAGTTGTTTTAACAGGTATAAATGATAAAAATGCTCAATTGGTTGCTTTAGCAATTAACAAAGCTTTGAATAGTGAAATTATTGATGTCAATAACACTCTGAATATTCGTCAAGGAAATGATGCTGCAGTTAATCAGTTTGTTACTGATTTAAAAGCAGGAAAAATTCGAGGGTTGTTGACTTATAATGTAAATCCTTTATATTCATTTACCAATTCAGCTGATTTTGCAGAAGGACTTAAAAAAGTATCATTATCAGTAGCACTATCAACTGAAAATAACGAAACTGTTGATGCTTCAAATTATGTATTACCAACTTCACATTTCTTAGAATCTTGGGGAGATACACAATTTAATGAAGTTACCTACGGATTAATGCAACCAACAATCCAACCATTATTTAATACGCGTCAATTTCAAGACACTTTATTAACTTGGTCTGGAAATAGTTCAAAATATTACGATTATTTAAAATCATTTGCAACGGATGCTATTTTAGGTGAAGATTCTTGGAATACAGCTTTACACAATGGTTTCTTCAATAAAGAAAATACAAGTGTTGCAGTTTCTTCTGAAATTTCTATCGTGGATGTAGCAATGCAATTGTCAAGTTCAGCAAAAAAATCAAATGGTTTTGAATTAAATTTATACACCAAAATAAATTTAGGAGATGGAAAGCAAGCAAACAATCCTTGGTTGCAAGAGTTTCCAGATCCAATTACAAGGGCTTCTTGGGATAATTATTTGACTATGTCAATAGTTGATGCAAAAGAATTAGGATTTACAAATCCTGTGAAAGACAATGGTGCAATTGATGGTGATTATGCAAAAGTTTCTTTAAACGGAAAAGAAATTATTGTACCAGTAATGATTCAACCAGGACAAGCAAGAGGTTCAGTTGGATTGGCATTAGGTTTTGGAAGAACTTTTGGCTTAAAAGATGAAATGCAAGTGGGTGTAAATGCCTATCCATTGTATAAGAATTCAAATAATATCCAATTCGGAGTTACTATTGAAAAAGTAGCTGGAACGCACAAATTCGCTTGTACACAAGTACAAAAAACAATTGCTGGGCGTCATGATATTTTAAAAGTAGCTTCATTAAAAGAATACAAAACAGTTGCCCCAAAAGACCATCATAATGGATGGAACAAGCCTTCTTATGTTTCTTACGATCATAAAGAAGTTGAGGCTAATACTATTGATCTCTGGGATGAACACAATAGAGAATTAGGTCACCATTTTAATCTGTCAATTGATTTAACTTCTTGTACCGGTTGTGGTGCCTGTATAGTTGCATGTCATGCAGAAAATAATGTTCCTGTAGTTGGTAAAAATGAAGTAAGAGTTGGAAGAGATATGCATTGGTTGCGTATTGATAGATATTATTCATCTGAAGTTGAAACAAGAGAAGATGCAAAGGAGTTAGGATTAAGCAGAGCAAAAACATACAAAGCACTAGAAACAGAAGCTGAAAATCCTGAGGTTACCTTTCAACCAATGATGTGTCAGCACTGTAATCATGCTCCTTGTGAAACTGTTTGTCCTGTTGCCGCAACTACTCATGGACGTCAAGGTCAAAACCAAATGACATATAACAGATGTGTTGGGACAAGATATTGCGCAAATAACTGTCCTTACAGAGTGCGTCGTTTCAACTGGTTCAACTATTCAAACAACAGTGAGTTTGATTTTAACATGAACAATGAATATGGTAAAATGGTATTGAATCCTGATGTTGTTGTGCGTTCAAGAGGGGTAATGGAAAAATGCTCAATGTGTATCCAAATGACTCAAGCAACTATTTTAAAAGCTAAAAAAGAAGGACGTGCAGTAAATACTGACGAGTTTGAAACAGCTTGTTCGTCAGCTTGTACAACTGGAGCATTGGTTTTTGGAGATGTCAATAATAAGCAAGATAAAGTAACGGCTTTAGCAAAAGATAAAAGAGCTTACAATGTGTTAGATTATTTACAGACAAAACCAAATGTAGTCTATCAAGTGAAAATAAAAAACAAAAACGAAGCGTAATTAAATTTAAGATATAGAATATGTCTCATTACGAAGCATCCATAAGGGAACCTTTGATTTTAGGTGATAAAAGTTATCACGATATTACCGAAGATATTGCAAAACCTATTGAAGGAAAGGCAAATAAAAATTGGCACATGGCATTTTATATTTCTTTAGCAGCAATGCTTTGGGGATTTGGGTGTATTTTCTATACAGTTGGAACTGGTATTGGAGTTTGGGGTCTAAACAAAAATATTGGTTGGGCTTGGGATATCACAAACTTCGTATGGTGGGTTGGTATTGGCCATGCAGGAACATTAATTTCTGCTGTACTTTTATTGTTTCGTCAAAAATGGAGAATGGCCATCAACCGTTCTGCGGAAGCTATGACAATTTTTGCTGTTTTTCAAGCAGGATTGTTTCCAATTATCCACATGGGTCGTCCTTGGAATGCTTATTGGGTTTTGCCAATTCCAAACCAATTTGGATCACTTTGGGTAAACTTTAACTCCCCGTTATTATGGGACGTTTTTGCAATTTCAACTTATTTATCTGTTTCCTTAGTTTTCTGGTGGACAGGTTTATTGCCAGATTTTGCTATGATTCGTGATAGGGCTGTAAAACCTTTCCAAAAGAAAATTTATTCATTATTAAGCTTTGGTTGGTCTGGAAGAGCAAAAGATTGGCAGCGTTTTGAAGAAGTTTCTCTGGTGTTGGCAGGTTTGGCAACTCCGTTAGTACTTTCTGTACACACGATTGTATCTATGGACTTTGCTACGTCTATTAATCCAGGATGGCACTCAACTATTTTTCCTCCTTATTTCGTTGCGGGAGCTATTTTCTCCGGATTTGCAATGGTACAGACTTTGCTTGGAATTATGCGTAAAGTGACAAATATGGAGGATTATATTACAAGAATGCATATCGAATATATGAATATTGTAATCATTTTAACTGGTGGAATTGTAGCAGTAGCGTATGCGACAGAGTTTTTTATTGCATGGTACACAGGCTCACCTTACGAAAATTATACCTATTTATCTGTTGGAGCTGCAACAGGTCCTTATTCTTGGGCATTTTGGTCTTTGATGATTTTCAATATCATGATTCCTCAATTATTATGGATTAAGAAATTTAGAAGAAGTTTTATCGTTTCTTTCATTATTTCAATTGCGATTAATATTGGTATGTGGTTTGAGCGTTTTGATATTATTGCAATCGTTTTAAGTAAAGGTCATTTACCATCAACTTGGGGTCGTTTTGAACCAACTTTTGTTGATGTTGGAATTTTTATTGGAACCATAGGATTTTTCTTTGTATTATTTTTGTTGTATGCTAGAACTTTCCCAGTAATCGCGCAAGCTGAAGTAAAAACAATTTTGAAATCATCAGGAGAGTTTTACAAAAAAAGAAGTGAGCAAGGAATACCAACGAAACCAGCAATTAATGTTGCAGGAATTAAGGTTAAAATTGATAAATCAGATAAAAAAGATATAGAATAATGGGTTCATCAAAAGTTATTCACGCATTTTATAATGATGACGAAGTATTGCTCGATGCTGTAAAAACTGTAAAAGCAGCACATCATCACATAGAAGAAGTATTTTGTCCTTTTCCAGTTCATGGTTTAGATAAAGCCATGGGTTTAGCACCAACAAGAATTGCAATTACCGCGTTCATGTATGGAATTACAGGTTTATCTGTTGCTATTTGGATGACAAATTATATGATGATTCAAGATTGGCCACAAGATATTGGTGGAAAACCAAGTTTTTCTTGGCTTGAAAACATGCCGGCATTTGTGCCAATTATGTTTGAATTGACAGTATTTTTTGCTGCGCATTTAATGGTGATTACTTTTTATATGAGAAGTAAAATTTGGCCATTTAAAAAAGCTGAAAATCCAGATCCAAGAACAACTGACGATCATTTTTTGATGGAAATTCATGTTCACAACAACGAAGAAGAATTAACAGCTTTGTTAGCAAAAACTGGCGCAGTTGAAATTAATGTAGTAGAAAAGCACTAAGTAAATAAGTAATGAAAAATTTAAAATTAATTATCGCTTTAGCAATATTTACAAGTTTTATTTCTTGTAATAATAAAAGAACGCCTCAACTTCAATACATGCCAGACATGTACGTTTCTGTTCCTTATGACACTGATGATGAAAATGGAATCAATAATAAACCTGTGAATATGAAACCTGTAGCAGGAACTCTTCCAAGAGGAGGAACCCCAGCTTATGATATCCCAGATACTCCTGAAGGTTATGAAAGATCAAGAATAGAAGTTTTAAATCCTATTGAAGCGTCTGAAGAAAATCTTGCAAAAGGGAAAGAGTTATATGATATTTATTGTATTTCTTGCCACGGAGAAAAAGGCGCAGGAAATGGTGTTTTAGTTCAAAGAGAAAAATTTGAAGGAATTCCGAATTATAAAGACAGAGACATTAATGCAGGAACCATTTATCACGTTATTATGCATGGTAAAAATTTAATGGGTTCTCATTCATCTCAGCTAACATACAAAGAACGCTGGCAAATTATTCATTATGTTGAACAATTACGTTCTGAATTATTAAAATAATTACAAAAAGATAGAATACGAAAGATATGTATCAATTCTCAGGTAAATTAAAAATGCTCTCTTTGGCACTTATTATTATAGGTGCTTTAGGTATTGGATTCAGTTTTTTTAGCGCTCCAAAAACAATTGAAGAATCTAAAGAAATGATTGCGGATCAAGCCTCGCATGGAGATTCTCACGGTTCTGAACATGCAACAGGCGCAGCGAATAGTCATGATTCTCAACATGATGCAAAGCATGATGAACACGTATTTCATCAAATGCAAAACAAACCTTGGTCTGCATTGTATGTTTCGTTGATTTTCTTTTTAGGAATTTCACTATTAGTTTTGGCTTTTTATGCATCTCAAAGAGTAGCGCAATCTGGTTGGTCTGTCGTTTTATTTAGGGTGATGGAAGCAATTACTGCAAACCTAATTCCTACCTCAATTATCATGTTGTTGGTAATTTTATCAGCTTCAGTATTACATTGGAATCATTTATTTTCTTGGATGGCCGAGGGTACTTTTGATCCTTCAAGTGAAAATTATGACGCTATTGTTGATGGAAAATCTTGGTGGATGAATGTTCCAGGTTGGACAATCAGAGGAATTGTATATTTACTACTTTGGAATACTTACAGGTGGTTCATCAGAAAAAATTCAATTGCAGAAGATACTGCAAACGATTATAATAAAACATACAAGAAAAATTACCATGCATCAGTGATATTCTTAGTAGTGTTTATGCTTACTGAATCTATGATGTCTTGGGATTGGATTATGGGATTAGATCCACATTGGTTTTCTACATTATTTGGTTGGTATGTTTTGGCAAGTTTATTAGTAAGTGCATTAACAGTAATCGCTTTTGTGACGATTTATTTACGTTCAAAAGGTGCTTTACCAAGTGTAAACGACAGTCATATTCACGATTTAGCAAAATTCATGTTCGGTTTTTCGGTTTTTTGGACTTATTTATGGTTTTCACAGTTCATGTTGATTTGGTATGCTGATATTCCTGAAGAAACTACTTATTTCGTAGCGAGATTTAACGAATATAAAATGCCATTTTTAGCAATGGTTGTAATGAATTTTGTTTTCCCAATATTATTATTAATAAATAGTGATTTCAAAAGTAAACCTTGGTTTGTAATTATTGGAGGGATTGTAATTTTAGCAGGTCATTATGTAGATTTCTTTGTTATGATAATGCCCGGTACAGTTGGGTCTCTATGGTCATTTGGAATTGCAGAATTGAGTTCAATATTATTTTTCATAGGGATATTTATTTTTGCGGTATTTAGTTCATTTGCAAAAGCAAATCCAATACCAACAGGAAATCCATTCTTAAAAGAAAGTGAAAATTTCCATTATTTTAATATCGAACATGAAGGAGAAGAATCTACTGATCATCATTAATTAAAGTTTTAAATACAATAAAGAAAAGATATATATGCTAGCTCTATTTTATATTTTTATAGGTGTTGCAATTGGGGTGAGTTTTTGGCAGATTACTAGAATTTTAAATCTTAGAAGTTCTATTGCCAATGATGAAGACAATTCAAAACAAGGTAAATATGCATTGCTATTCCTAGTTTTTTTATATGCAATGATGATTTATTGCTTAATAGCTATGAATATAATTATGTTACCAGAATCTGCTTCAGTTGAAGGAGAACATGATGATATTTTATTCGATATTACATTTTGGTTGATTGGTGTTGTTCAGTTTGCAATGCAATTTTTGATTTTCTATTTCACTTTTAAATACAGAGGAAACAAAAATAACAAAGCAAAATTTTATGCAGATAGTCATAAATTAGAGGCAATTTGGACAATTACTCCAGCAGTAGTTTTGGTTGTTTTGATCGGTTATGGTTTGTGGCAATGGAATAATGTAATGGATTTGTCTGATGAAAAAGATGCAATAGTTATTGAAGTTTATTCTCAACAATTTAGATGGGATGCTCGTTATGCAGGTGAAGACAATATGTTAGGTTATGGAAACGTAAACTTTATCAAAGGAATCAATACAATGGGTGTCGATATGTCTGATAAAAATTCGCAAGATGACAAACAGGTTACTGAATTGTATTTGCCAAAAGGAAGAAAAATACACTTCAAGTTTCGTTCTCAGGATGTTTTACACTCCGCTTACATGCCACATTTTAGAGCACAAATGAATTGTGTCCCAGGAATGGTAACTGAATTTGGTTTTACGCCAAAATTCACAACTGAAGAAATGAGACTTCAGTCAGAAGTTGTTGACAAATCAAGAGAAATCAACAAGATTAGAAAAGCAAAAGGTGAAGATCCTTATGAATTTGATTACTTATTATTATGTAATAAAATTTGTGGAGCTTCTCACTACAATATGCAAATGAAAATTACAGTTGTTGAGCAAGAAGAATATGACAAATGGATTGCACAACAACCAACATTATCATCAGTTATAACTCAATAAATTTAAAAAACTACAAATAAATAGATCATGTCAGAACATCATCATAAAGAAACATTTGTAACAAAATATATTTTCAGTCAAGATCATAAAATGATCTCAAAGCAGTTTTTGATAACTGGTATTTTCATGGGAGTCATTGCACTTTTTATGTCAATGCTTTTCCGTTTACAGTTAGCTTGGCCTGAAAAATCATTTACAATTATTGAAGCATTTTTAGGAAATCATCAGACGGATGGTATTATGAATCCTGATATTTACCTTGCATTGGTTACAATTCACGGAACAATCATGGTATTTTTTGTACTAACAGCTGGGTTGAGTGGAACATTTTCCAATCTTTTAATTCCATTACAATTGGGTGCAAGAGACATGGCTTCAGGATTCCTGAACATGATTTCTTACTGGTTGTTTTTCTTGTCAAGTGTAATCATGGTTATTTCTCTTTTTGTGGAAGCTGGACCAGCATCTGCAGGATGGACAATTTATCCTCCTTTAAGTGCATTGCCTCAAGCAATTCCAGGCTCAGGAGCAGGGATGACATTATGGTTGGTTTCAATGGCTATTTTCATTGCATCTTCATTGATTGGAGCATTAAATTATATTGTTACCGTTTTAAACTTACGTACAAAAGGAATGAAAATGACAAGAATGCCATTAACAATTTGGGCGTTTTTTGTAACAGCAATGATTGGTGTAGTTTCATTCCCGGTTTTATTATCAGCAGCTTTGTTGTTGATTTTTGACAGAAGTTTTGGAACCTCATTTTATCTTTCTGATATTTTTATTTCCGGTGAAGTATTGCATTATCAAGGCGGATCACCAGTTTTATTCGAGCATTTATTCTGGTTTTTAGGTCATCCTGAAGTATATATTGTATTATTACCAGCACTTGGAATTACATCAGAAATTATTTCAACAAACTCTAGAAAACCAATTTTTGGATATAGAGCAATGGTGATGTCAATTATCGCAATTGCATTTTTATCAACCATAGTTTGGGGTCATCACATGTTTATTTCTGGAATGAATCCATTTTTAGGATCTGTATTTACATTCACAACTTTACTGATTGCAATTCCTTCTGCTGTAAAAGCATTTAATTATGTTACCACACTTTGGAAAGGAAATTTACAGCTAAATCCTGCAATGTTATTTTCTATTGGATTGGTTTCTACTTTCGTAACTGGAGGTTTAACAGGATTGGTTTTAGGAGACTCAGCATTAGACATCAATATTCATGATACGTATTTCGTTGTTGCTCACTTCCATTTGGTAATGGGTGTTTCTGCAATTTTTGGAATGTACGCAGGAATTTATCATTGGTTTCCAAAAATGTATGGACGTTTGATGAACAAAGTTTTGGGTTATTGGCATTTCTGGATTACCATTATTTGTGCTTATGGTGTGTTTTGGCCAATGCATTTTATAGGACTTGCTGGTTTACCAAGAAGATATTACACAAATACAAATTTCCCAATGTTTGATGATATTGCAAACATCAATGTGTTGATTACTATTTTTGCGATTGTTGGAGGTGTTGCTCAGATTTTGTTCCTTGCAAACTTCTTTATCTCAATTTACAGAGGAGAAAAATCATCACAAAATCCTTGGAATTCAAATACATTAGAATGGACAACTCCTGTAGAACACATTCACGGAAACTGGCCAGGGAAACTTCCTGAAGTTCACAGATGGCCTTATGATTATAGCAAACGTGTGGATCTAAATGATGATGATAGTGATTATTTACATGGAAAAGATTTTGTTCCGCAAACAACTCCACTTTTAGAAGGAGAAGATTCCTCTTAAAAATGAATTAAATGATACTAAAGCCTTTCATTTTGGAAAGGCTTTTTCATTTCTACTTACTACTTTTTCTGATTGATTTCTGTTATCTTTGTAACTATGAACGAAAATCTAAATCCTGAAAATACCAACTATTCTAATCAAGAATTAGAGGTAGAAAAAAAACTACGTCCACTTTCTTTTGAGGATTTTACGGGTCAAGATCAAGCATTAGAAAATCTGAAAGTTTTTGTGGAAGCTGCCAATAAAAGAGGAGAAGCTTTAGATCATACATTGTTTCATGGTCCTCCAGGATTGGGAAAAACGACATTGGCACACATTTTAGCCAATGAATTAAAAGTCGGAATCAAAGTTACTTCAGGACCTGTTTTAGACAAGCCTGGAGATTTGGCTGGGTTATTGACCAATTTAGATGAGCGTGACGTGCTTTTTATTGATGAAATCCACAGATTAAGTCCAGTTGTGGAAGAATATTTATATTCTGCTATGGAAGATTATAAGATTGATATTATGATTGAATCTGGACCGAATGCACGAACTGTTCAAATCAATTTAGAGCCTTTCACATTGATTGGTGCAACAACACGTTCAGGATTGTTAACAGCGCCAATGAGAGCTCGTTTTGGGATTAGTACTCGATTACAATATTACACAAAAGAATTATTGACGACCATTATTCAAAGAAGTGCGCAAATTTTAAAAGTTCCAATAGCCATGCAAGCTGCTATCGAAATTGCTGGCAGAAGCAGAGGAACTCCAAGAATTGCGAATGCTTTACTGAGAAGAGTTAGGGATTTTGCTCAAATAAAAGGCAATGGAAAAATCACTATTGAAATTGCAAAATTCGCATTACAGGCGCTCAATGTGGACACGTATGGTTTGGATGAAATGGACAACAAAATCCTACTTACTATTATTGATAAATTCAAAGGAGGCCCTGTTGGTATTAGCACAATTGCAACTGCAGTGAGTGAAAACACGGAAACTATTGAAGAAGTATATGAACCTTTTTTGATTCAACAAGGTTTTATCACAAGAACACCAAGAGGAAGAGAAGTGACCGAATTGGCATACAAACATTTAGGAAGAATCAGAGGAAGCAGTCAAGCAGAATTGTTTTAAAAAATGAACATTAAAAAAATAATTCCGATTTTAGAATGGTTGCCCAATTATGAAAAATCTCTTTTTAGGGATGATTTGATTGCGGGAATTACTGTTGGAATTATATTAATTCCCCAAGGAATTGCTTATGCTCTTATTGCAGGTTTACCTCCAATTTATGGATTGTATTGTGCATTAGTACCACAAATTATATATGCCATTTTTGGTTCCGCAAGACAAGTTGCTATTGGACCTGTAGCAACAGATTCTTTGATTGTGGCAACTGGCGTTTCTACACTTGCTTTAGCGGGTTCAGAAAGTTACATTTCAATTGCTATTTTATTGGCTTTAATGGTTGGAACAATCCAATTTATTTTAGGGATTTTTAACTTGGGATTTATTGTAAATTTCTTGTCAAGGCCAGTGATTACAGGATTTACATCCGCAATTGCATTGATTATTGGAGTCAATCAATTTCGGAATTTATTTGGTGTTGATTTTATTCAAAGTGATCAAATTCATGAGGTTTTAGAAGATATTTTTTTACAGATTTCTGATTATAATTTTCACACTACCATCATTGGTTTGATTGCGATAATTATCATTTTGATTTTCAGAAAGATTGACAAAAGAATTCCAAATGCCTTAATTGTCGTAGTTTTTGGAATAGTAACTATGAGGTATTTTGGAAGAAATTTGTTAGATGTACCTATCGTAAAAAACATTCCTTCAGGATTGCCAAGTTTTGGAATTCCAGAGTTTGAGATTGAACAAATTAGAGAATTATTTCCAATCGCTTTAACATTAGTAATGGTTGGATATTTAGAAACCATTTCAATTGGAAAATCACAAGAAACTAAACAAGATGTTTATAAAGTGAGACCAAATCAAGAATTAATTTCTTTGGGATTGAGTAATATAGTAGGTTCTTTATTTAAGTCTTTTCCGGTTGCTTCGAGTTTTTCACGCTCTGCAATAAATCTCGAAAGTGGCGCAAAAACTGGAATGGCAGCTTTGATTTCGGTTGTCATGGTTACAATAACCTTGCTTTTTTTAACCCCTTTATTTTACTTTTTGCCCAAAACAATTTTGGCAGCAATTATTATTGTAGCAGTTTTTGGACTGGTGAGTTTTAAAGAAGCTTCATTTTTATGGAGAGCCAATAATTTGGATTTTTGGTTAATGATTTCTACTTTTATTGCAACACTTTTTTTTGGAATTGAATATGGAATTTCTGTAGGTGTAGGTTTGTCATTGGTTGTTCTAATTTTTAGAACCTCAAGACCTTATGTTGCTGAATTAGGAAAAGTACCTGATGCTAATTTTTATAGAAATAAAGAGCGATTTGAAGAAGTAATTATTGAAGATGATATTCTTGTTTTTCGTTTTGATGCGCAGTTATTCTATGCAAATGCAAGTTATTTTAGAGATAAATTAGACGAGATGGCAGAAAAAAAAGGAAAGGCATTAAAATTGATAGTATTAGATTCCGAAAGTATCAACAGAACTGATAGTACAGGAGTTGAAATACTTAAAGAACGAATTAAGTTTTATCAAAAAAAAGGTGTTTTATTTTATTTTGCTGGTGCAAAAGGACCTTTGAGAGATGCTTTATTTAAAGGAGGATTATTAAGAATTATTGATGTAAATCATTTCTTTATGAGAGCCAATGATGCTGTGAAATTTTTCAGAACTGGTGACAGAAAAACTCAGGAAAAATATTCAAAATACATTCATCAGGCATATAAATAATTCTGATAATAATCAGTTAAATAATAAAATACCAAGTCTAATGTTGACTTTTTAAAGTATAATTAAAATGAAAATAGAACAAATTTATACAGGATGTTTGGCGCAAGGTGCCTACTACATTGAAAGTAATGGCGAAGTTGCTATTATTGATCCATTAAGAGAAGTACAAGATTATATTGATAGAGCTGCAAAAGATAACGCAAAAATCAAATATATTTTCGAAACTCATTTTCATGCCGATTTTGTTAGTGGACATGTTACTTTGGCAGTAAAAACTGGCGCAAAAATTATTTTTGGTCCAACTGCAAAAACCAATTTTGATGCGTTAATTGCCAGAGACAATCAAGTATTTAATCTTGGAAATATTACCATTACAGTGCTTCATACTCCTGGTCATACTATGGAAAGTGCTTGTTATTTATTGAAAGATGAAAATGGAAAAGATTACGCACTTTTTAGTGGAGATACTTTGTTTTTAGGTGATGTTGGAAGACCAGATTTGGCCCAAAAAGGAGACATTACCGAGAAAGATTTGGCCGGTTTTTTATACGATAGTTTACGCGCAAAAGTAATGACTTTAGCAGATGATGTGATTGTATATCCTGCACACGGAGCTGGTTCAGCTTGCGGAAAAAATTTGAGCAAAGAAACTTTTGGCACCATTGGAAATCAAAAAAAGACCAATTATGCTCTGAGAGAAAATATTACCAAAGAGGAATTTATAAATGAAGTTACAGATGGTTTATTGCCTCCTCCAGCCTATTTTCCTTTGAATGTAAAAATGAACAGAGAAGGATATGAAAATATTGAAGACATCGTCAAAAACAGTTCAAAACCATTGTCAGCAGACGAATTTGAAGTTATTGCAAACGAAACTGACGCTGTAATTTTAGATGTGCGTCATCAATCTGAATTTTCGAAAGGATTCATTCCTCAGTCTATTTTTATTGGTTTGGGAGGCAATTTTGCACCTTGGGTTGGCGCATTAATCAAAGACATCAAACAAGCAATTTTGTTGGTAACTCCGATTGGCGAAGAGGAAAAAACTATTATACGTTTGTCAAGAGTTGGTTTTGATAATGTCATTGGTTATTTAGATGGAAGTTTTGAAACTTGGAAAAAGGCAGTAAAAGAAATGGATGTTTTAAATTCAATTTCTGCAATTGAGCTATCAGAAAAAATCAAAGAAAAGCCCATTGTTTTTGATGTTCGAAAACCTGGAGAATATCAAAGTGAACATGCATTAATTGCTGAAAATACTCCACTAGATTATTTGAATGACTATATTACTCAATTTCCTGAAAAAGAACCTTTTTTTGTGCATTGTGCAGGAGGTTATCGCTCTGTGATTGCAGCTTCTATCTTGAAAGCACGTGGTTTTCACAACGTAATTGATATTGAAGGAGGTTTTGATGCTATTCAAAAATCAGCTATTGAAAGAACAGTTTTTGTGTGTCCAACAATGTTAAAGTAATTACAAATGAGATATTTAATGCTTTTTTTAGTGTGTTTTTTGTAACTTGCGGAAATTCACAGGGTTTAAAAAAATATCCAATACTGAATTAAAACAGTTATTATCAAAAGAAAAAATTCAATTATTGGATGTTAGAACTCCTGAAGAAGTGTCTAAAGGATTTATAAAATCATCCAAATTTGCCAATCTTTTTGATGCTGATTTCTATCAAAAAGCAAGTGTTCAATCAGATAAATCAAAACCTATGCATTTGTATTGCAGAACATCAAATAGAAGAATTACAGCAGCAGCTATTTTAAAAGAAAAAATGATTTAATGTATATTTTCTTGAAGGAAGATATATCCAATGGAAATCTAAAAAAAAGAAACATGATAACAAATATTCAAATAGAAAATTTAAAATGTGGTGGTTGTGCATCAACCATCAAAAAAGGAATTTCAGCCATCAATGGTGTGAATAATGTGACAGTTGATGAAGAAAATTCAATAGTAATAATCGAATCAAAAAATGCTGATATTGAAGAAATTAAAATGAAACTTTCTAACTTAGGTTATCCAAAAGTTGGTGATAAAAATTCTATTTTACACAAAGCAAAATCGTTTGTGAGTTGTGCTGTTGGGAGAATAGATTTTTAATGGTCTTGTAATTTAACAAGTCTATTAAATTGCGGTATGAAAATCAAACTCCTTTTCATCACGCCTCCATTTATGCAGTTAAATACAACACATCCTTAAAGTCTTTATTTAAAAGGGTTCTTAGAAAAACACTAAGTTTCTTTTGCACATTGCGATTTAATTATTGAGCTTTTCTAAGCTATTTTCACTTGCCTCATTTGTTATTTTTATGTTTTAAATGATTAAATAAATTACAATCTTCACAATTTTTGGTTTCTCCATAATAGGTTTCTCTATATTTATGAAGCGTTTTCAAAGAATTCCGAATAAATATTTTTTAATAGAAGTTACCCTACAATTCAACATTCCCATGGCTGAAGAGTAATATTTTTATTGTTTTGTATGTCTTTTAATTCTGACAAGTTTCATATAAATAGTTTTTTAAAACGCATTGAAAAATACATTTTTTGATGAAATAAAATGGGCATAAATTTTATTGAAAAGTCAATTAAAAAGGAGGAGGAATGAATTTATCAGATTGATTTCGAAAAATGGTAAAATCAAAATGATAAACTCTTAGATTTCTTTTTTGATAAATGGCGGAAATTTTCATGTTTTGCTAAGACACAAAAATTAACCCGTTTTAACTAAAAAACGGCTTATTATAATGGTATTTTAACCAAATTCGGCTAAAAATTAATAAAAATTTAAAAATTAAGCGTCACTCCCAAAAGGAAATTTCTAGTTGCTTGAGGATAGTATCCAGCACCATCCAAAGTGGTTACTGAATTCGGATTTGACCACGTATCATCAAACGTGTAATAATAGCCTCTATCCACATATTCTGCATTGAAAATATTGTTGACCAATGCAGTAAACGTTACGGTTTTGAATATTTTGGCTGGTTTTAATTGATACACCACATTCAAATCGCTTGTAAAAAAAGAATCCAATACATCATTTTCAGAAATGCGACTACTCACATTGCTCATCCATTGTTTGCCCACAAATTTTGATAAAAATGAGATTTGAAAAGCTTCCTTTGGCTGATAGGTAAAAATATTTCCTAGAATTACATAGGGAGAAAATGACAAATTTGTGTTGCCTAAATTTTGCAAAACACCATCAATTTCCGAAACAAAATCTCGGTTTTTATTCGAGCTAAATGCCGCATTTGGTTTGATAGAAAACTGATTACTTAACTGAATATCAGCATCAATTTCTAGTCCCAATCTATAACTTTTTCCTGATGTTGCTCTTATTGGCGCGCCAACTCCATCAATGGCTCCTGTCAATACCAACTGATTTTTATAATCCATAAAATACACATTTGTATTTAATTTGATGTTTTCTGTGTTCAAACGCCAACCCAATTCGTAGTCAAAAAGGGTTTCATGAGTAGAAACGCCAACTTCAAAATCATTCCTATTTGGTTCTCTGTTTGCCACTGCAAAAGAGGTGTAAAAGTTATTTTTGTCATTGCTTTTATAAGTAAAACCAAACTTCGGATTGAAGAAATTAAAATTTCTATTCACATCAATTGGAACAATGTCATTGGTAATTCCTTGGGTTTGATAATTCACAAAGCGTCCTTGCAAATCTGCATAGGCAGAAAGTTTTTCACTAAGACTAAAGTTGGCTTTTGCAAACAAAGAAAAGTCCGATTTTTTTGCATCCGAAAAATAATACCGGTCTCTAATTTGTGTATTTGGCGCTAAATTTTCCCCCCAAATTACCTCTCCAAAATGATCCCCAGTATAATTGGAATAGGAAATTCCTGTGATGAAATTCAGTTTGTCAGTTTTATAATTGGTGTTGAAATTGATGACATAAAAATCGTTGTCAAGCCAACGTCTTACAATGGCATTTGTTCCATCCACAATCAAATTATTGAGTGCAGCAGCATCTTCTGCTTCTTTTAATTGCTCGAAATATCCTGCCCCTTTTGTGTAATTTAAACTTAGATTTGTGGACCATTGTTCATTCCATTTTTCGTTCCAATGCAATTGATAATGATCTTGTTGATAATTGTCTGTTTCATTTTCGTAGGTGTATGGATTTTGCCTTCTGTCTTTGGCCAATTCATCTGCCGTTAATGCAAACCAGGATTGATACGTGCGTTCATTTCCGCCAAAAGCAATCGCTTTGATGAGCGTATTTTCATCCACAAAACTCCCTTGTAAAAAGTAGGATTTCAAATCCGAAAAAGCACGATCTACATAGCCATCAGAATAAATATTTGAAAATCGACCTGCAATTTCGATGTTGTCATTGATTTTTCCAGTACTGAATTTTACGGTGTGTTTTCGGGTATTGAAAGAACCAAATGAATTGGAAATTTCGCCAAAAGCTTTTTCAGAAATGGCATCTGTCAAGATGTTTAAACTCGCACCAAAAGCTCCAGCACCATTGGTTGATGTTCCAACTCCACGTTGCAATTGCAGGTTTTCTGTGGAAGAAGCAAAGTCGCCCAAATTAACCCAAAAAGTGCCATGACTTTCTGCGTCATTGTAAGGAATTCCATTGACAGTCACGTTAATTCGCTCGTTATTGGAACCACGAACGCTCATGTACGTGTACCCAATTCCTGCACCTGCATCAGAAGATGACACTACAGAAGGCAAATAATTGAGCAAAATGGGAATGTCTTGACCCAAATTTCGCTTGGCAATTTCCTTTTTTGACAGATTTGAAAACGTCACAGGAATGCCCGCATTTACACGAACTGCAGAAACCAACACTTCGTCTAAAAGTGTTTGATTGGTTTTTAAAGCAATCGTAATTTCGTCATTTTTTGTTGCAATAACTTCTTGGTTTACAGTTTTGTAACCAATAAATGATACTTGAAAAACATAGGTTCCTTTAGAGAGCGTCAAACTGAATTTTCCTTCATTATCAGCGGAAGTTCCTTTGTTGATTCTTTGTACCAAAATACTTGCATTTGGCAAAGGTTCGTTGTTTTCATCTACAATTTTTCCTGAAATTGTGACTATTTGTGCGTTTGCAAGCATGCTTACAAACAAGAATAAAAAAATGGATATTTTTTTCATTTTAAAAAAATTTAAAACGAATAAAAAGAGGTAATTATTCTTGTGGTTATTATTGAATAATTTGTTTTTTGAGCGGTGGTTAAGAGAAAAAGCATAGTTTTTTCCGCTACTCACTAAAAACATCTACTAGATGTTTTCTTTACGCTCGCAATCCCTAAACAGCATTACCTGTTCCAGGTTCATTGGGTATGATCTCAGCCTTTTTAGTTCAAAATTTTTAGTTCAAAATTCAACATTGCTGTAAACTAGAAACTATCAACTGACAACTAAATCAGCACCCCTTTGTGAGAACGATGCAAAAGTAAATATGAAAAATGACATACAAAATAAAAATCGCAATTATATTTATTCAACACCAGTTTATTTATCATAAATTAAAAAAATTAATAGCTTTAAAAATTATTTGAAATAATATGATTTTCAGACCTCACAGGTTTTCAAAACCTGTGAGGTCTTTGTTGAAATTCATTTTATGACAAATTTCATAAACTAAATTATTTTTAATCTAAATCTGGTTTTCTTCTCAAAGCTTTTTTAACAGATTTTTTAAGCTTTGTCTCAGTCCTTTTTTTGATAACGGATTTGCTAGGTTTTGTGGGCGTTCTTTTTTTTGGTTTTTTCAAATTTGTCACAATTAATGTGACAAATTTTTTAATCGCCAGTTCTTTGTTTTTATGCTGAGAACGAGTTTCTTCAACAGTTAAAATCAGTATGTTTTCGGAAGTTAATTTGGAAGAAAGTTTCGATTTCAGGAGTGTTTTTTCATCATCATTCAATGCTTCGGAATTTCCCAAATCGAACGTCAATTCAATTTTTGAAGAAACTTTATTCACATGCTGACCACCTGCGCCTGAACTTCTGATGGCTTTAAATTTCAGCTCTTTAACGATGTTTTCTTTCTCCATTTTTATGATAATTTTTGAGAAAATGAATGAAGATTTTCTCTTTGAGCCAACACCTCATCAATGGCTTTGGTAGCTATTTTTAATCGGGCTTCTTTATTTCCAATTAATAAAATATAAGGGCGTTTGTGTTGTATCAACGCATTTTCAAAAGCGGAAAACATTTCCAATCGCTGTTCAGGCCTGTCCCGCAAATCGTCCTTTTCCCAGGGTGTATCAATGTAGGTTAAAAGATACAAATCATATGAGTTTTCGATTGCCGCTCTTTCGAGTATTTCATCTACAAAACCGTCATAAAATTCTTCTGAATATACTTTAGTTTCGAGCAAATCAGTATCACAAATTAAAATTTTATCTGCTTTTTCTGCAAGTTTATTTTCCAATGCCATTTGTCCAATTGCAATCGGGATAAAATCTTCTTTTTCGCAAGTTTTACGTTTGTTATTCCATTTTTGTTGTAAGTAATCTCTTGCAAATTCGGGAACCCAAACTGTATTATAATAGCGAGCTAAATGTTGAGAAAGTGATGTTTTTCCTGAAGATTCAGGACCAAACAATACAACTTTTACAATGTTGATGGGTTGTTGTTGAAGCTTTTTTTCCATGCGAAATAACCAGCAATTGCTATAAATGTGAATCCAAAATATTGAAAACTAGTGAATGTAAATCCTTTGTAAAAATAAAGTGGAATTGAAATGATATTACCAATAATCCAAAAAATCCAATTTTCGATTTTGCGTTTTGCCATCAACCACATCCCTACGAAAAAAACAGCAGTCGTAAATGTGTCAATATAAGCGATCCAATTTGTCCATTTTTTGAAAAATGAATATACAAAATAAACGAAAACTAACGTTGCAACAAATAGCAAAATTGCGATTTTTTTATCCTTTGAATTCATAATTGATATTGGAGTAACGAGGGTTTCATCTACTTTTCTGGTCCAAATATACCATCCAAAAACACTCATGATAAAATAATATGCATTGATTATCATATCACCCAATAAATCCCATTGAAAAAGCAAATACACAAAAATTGCGGTGCTGATCATTCCTGTTGGAAATACCCAAATTTTATTTTGTTTGGAATACCAAACAGATAAAAAACCAAAAATAACAGCAATAATTTCTAAAACAGTTTCTGTAGTTGAATAGGTTTTGTATTGACCAAAAAAGAAATCAAAAATCGCTATCATTATAAATTATAGTGCCTAAAAATACGTATTTCTAGTAAGCATATACACACGTAAAGTCTTCGAATTCTAAAAATTCAATATCATAATTGGTTTCTGTACCTTCAAAACGAATGGTTCCTGTAGTTTTTTCATCCTCAAAATTAAAATCTTCAATAAAAATATGATGTAAAAAAAGCAGTTTTTTCTCCCCGTAAATTTTATATAAACTTTCTTTTCCTCCCCAAACAATGGTTAATTTTCGAGTTAAAGTAGCAACATTTGCAATGGTTTTATATTCTTCAAATGGCGTAAATTTGTTGGCAATTTTCAAAATTTTTTCACGCTGTTTTTCAATGTCAATTCCTACGCTTTTTTCTTCAGAAACTATCACTCCAGTAAACTGAAAAGAATGTGTCATCGATATAAATCGACCATCTTTTAAGTGTGGTTTTCCATATTCATCATATTGTAAATCAGAATCTTGAATATTAAATTCTTTTAAAATATTCCTAATGCTTAAAAACTCTTTTTGACGCAATTCTGATTTCATTGATTCAAGTCTTTGTTTGCTATAGTCAGAAAGTGAAATGTGTTTTTGAAGTTCTTCAATCGTTTCTTCAATTTTCCAAATAATAACTTTGGTGGTTTCAGAAACCGATAATGTTTTGAAAAGAGGCATATTTTTTAAAATGTATATTGTAACTTTGCAATCGCAAAATAAATCATAAATGTACTTAATATGAGCACAAAAATAGCATATGTACCTTATAAAGTTAAAGATATTTCTTTGGCAGCTTGGGGTAGAAAAGAAATTGAATTGGCAGAAGCAGAAATGCCAGGTTTGATGGCATTGAGAGAAGAATATAAAAATATACAACCTCTTAAAGGAGCTAGAATTGCAGGTTGTTTGCACATGACCATTCAAACAGCAGTTTTAATTGAAACTTTGCAATCATTAGGTGCCGAAGTTACTTGGAGTTCATGTAATATTTTTTCAACCCAAGACCAAGCTGCAGCTGCAATTGCAGCTCAAGGATTAGCAGTGTATGCGTGGAAAGGAATGAATGAAGTGGAGTTTGATTGGTGTATAGAACAAAGCTTATTCTTTGGAGAAGATCGCAAACCATTAAACATGATTTTGGATGATGGGGGAGATTTAACGAACATGGTTTTAGACAGATATCCCGAATTGGCTGCAGGAATCAATGGTTTGTCTGAAGAAACTACAACAGGAGTTCACAGATTATATGAACGCATGAAAAACGGTACTTTGCCAATGCCAGCCATCAACGTGAATGATTCTGTTACGAAATCGAAATTTGATAATAAATATGGTTGTAAAGAATCTGCAGTAGACGCAGTTCGTAGAGCAACAGATACTATGTTGGCAGGAAAAAGAGTAATTGTTTGTGGTTATGGAGATGTTGGAAAAGGAACAGCAGCGTCATTTAAAGGTGCAGGTTCTATTGTGACAGTAACCGAAATTGACCCAATTTGTGCATTGCAAGCTTGTATGGATGGTTTTGAAGTGAAGCGTTTAGAAACCGTTCTTCCAACTGCGGATATCGTAATAACCACTACTGGAAATAAAGATATTGTGCGTTCTGAGCATTTTCAAGCGATGAAAGACAAAACAATTGTGTGTAATATTGGTCATTTTGACAATGAAATTGATGTTGCTTGGTTAAACAAAAACAGCGAAAAAATCGAAATCAAACCACAGGTTGATAAATACAATATCAATGGAAAAGATATTATTTTATTGGCTGAAGGTCGTTTGGTAAATTTAGGTTGCGCAACTGGTCATCCAAGTTTTGTGATGTCAAATTCTTTTACAAATCAAACGTTGGCACAAATTGAATTGTGGACAAATAAAGATGCGTATCAAAATGAAGTGTATATGTTGCCAAAACATTTAGATGAAAAAGTAGCAAAATTACACCTAGAAAAAATGGGTGTTGAGCTTACAGAATTGAGACAAGATCAAGCGGATTATATTGGTGTAACTAGACAAGGCCCTTATAAACCAGATTATTATAGATATTAATCTATTGATTTATATTATACAAAAGCCCTTACAACATTGTGAGGGTATTTTTTTACAATATATTATGTATCCTTATAACATAAATTTACTGTTATTGTTTTTGACAAAATTCCAAATTCAGCTTGGTTTCACAAACCTTATGATGAAATGACTGAAGAAGAAATTTGTTCGAAAAGTGGCTTTAGAGCAACCTAAATTTGCGAAGAAAAAAAGCTCGTTTTCATCCAAAATAGTCCCTTAAAAATAGCGCCTTGCCCTTTCATATTCAAATAAATACTAATTTCTGAAAAATAAAAAGTAAATACTTCTTGCGAATCGTTTGCCAATATCAAGGAAAAATTATGGTTTGTATTGCTTTCATTAATGTCATATTATAATAAAAAAATCTTTTTTACCAATAAGTTCCAGGGTTTAGAAGGGATTTTTTTCAGAACAAAATACTACTATGAAATTCTTGTATCCAACTGAAAAAGCAATCATTTTATAAATATCAATTGGCTTTTTTCTTTGTATTCCCTGGTGTGATCTAAAATGATACTTCTCAATTCACTTTTTAATTCCGATGAATAAATCAACTCCATTTTCACTAGGTTTAAGGTAAATGTATTGATATTCTATAGTTATCCAAAACCTTTCAATAAAAATATTATCTAATGCTCTTATTTTCCGTCCATACTTATCTGAACGCCATTGCTATATTTGATTAAAATGCAAATTATACCAAACAGCAAGTTCTGATAATGTCTCTCGCTCTTTTAATGATTCAATAGCAACTTTGGCTTTTAATGATGAATTAAACTTTCTTCTATTCCTTTTCATAATTTTCAATTGACTAAATTAATAATTTTCAATTAATCAAGTGGTCCTAATTTGTTGAGGTATTATAAACACAAGTCCAATCATTTAGTAGATTGATAACAAAAAATATAACCTTTATTAAGAATGGGGTTTTTAAAATTTCCTCTAATGGAGCCTCTAATTTGGGCAGTTATTGCAGCAGAAGTAGAATTAATTGACTGTGTTTTTTTTGGAAATAATGTTTTGTATTGAAATATCTAAATTTTAATT